>JACCDH011393800.1_pt1 | contig 24383 bp, 29 predicted proteins | sample 7442481 | NCBI WGS metagenome assembly JACCDH01 (sample SAMN15323433, study PRJNA562643) | freshwater metagenome | isolation source: river surface water | place: USA:Blue River Watershed | collected 2017-08-15
AGTTCAAAACCTGTATTGAGCGCTAAGTAGAACTGCAATTGCCTAGTTTTAAGTGTAAATCGAATGTGTCCGGCTTATAGGGCGATTCTTCTTTATACTTATCGCATGAAATTTGGTATCCATTCTGAGCAATATCAGAACAATTACTCAAAAGAGGAAGAACAGAAATTCTCTCAGGTATTTGGGGAATTGACGTCAGAATTTGCTGCCAAAATGGCTGAAGGAGTGCATGCCTCTGATGAAAGTGTTCAAGAACTCGTGAAAAAGCATTACGAGTTTATTCTTCAGTTTTGGACTCCCAATAAGGAAGCCTACAAATCTCTCGCGATGACATATATCTTGCCATCCCAATACAGAGACAGTTATGAAGAGATTGCTAGCGGTCTTGGAAAATATCATTACGACGCGGTATGCATCTGGGCCGATAAAAACCTTTGAGTCCTTCCGGCACACAGAGCGGCGCTTCTTTCACCCCACGCACTCTTGTAGAATTCTCGCATGAGTTCTCATATAGAAAATTTTGCCCAGAGCACTACAGATTTTCTCGACGCCCTCGCCTTGATTCCGGGAAACAAGCGTGCAACCGCACCAGAAAATGAATGGTCGGCTGCTTACGTAGTTCACCACGTGGCGGATGCCGAACTCCACTTCGCTGCTCGATATCTCCATACGCTTGGATCTGACAATCCGACGATGGTCTTTTTTGAAGAAGAGCGATATCCGGAGGCACTCTTTTATGCCAAGCGAAGCGTGGCGAAGTCGCTTGCGTCAATTGTGGGAATCCGAGGAATGGTCCTTGAAGCCTTGAGTGAGGTTGCAGATAAGGATTGGGATCGAATAACAACTGCAACAAACGGTGAAGTTTTCACTTTGGCGCAGTTGGTAGAAAAAGCTAACGGCCACTTAAGGGCTCACACCGATCAGCTTCGCGCCCTAGCAACAGCCGTCTAACTGAATTTGTATTCAGCAACGATTTCTTCATCCATTTTTTCACCAGTTTCGACAAATCCTAACTTCTTGTAGAAAACTCCAGCATTGCCCTCTGTTGGAGCCCAGCAAACTAAGACTCGAGTGCAACCCATACCTCTGTATCGAGTTAGAACCGACTCAACTGCAAATCTTCCGATTCCAGATCCTTGGTGGGATTTATCAACAAGTAATCTCCATAGCCATGGATCTTTTTGCTTCTCCGTTGGATCGGCACACATAACAAAAGCGACAGGCTTGGAATGCCATAAGACGCCACGTATCCAAGGAAGAGGTGCGCCTTCGGGATAGTCAGGCGGAAAGAGAGCGTCTGCAAAACTCTGGGCGACCGAAGCAACCAGATTCTTCTGGCTTTCATTTACATCGAGGAGCAAGAACTCACGTGCTCGTTCGTTAAGTTCGATTAACTCAAATTCATTGTCAATTGATTGCACTGGCCAAGCATGCCAATTGCTAACTCTGAAATCAACCAAGATCCAGCAGCGAACTGAGTGGAAAATGGGAAGAAGGCAATACCCCATTGAGGTACGAGTGCGGCGACAGACGTTAACGGTGGTACTCAAGTCACAATTTACAAACCTTAGAACCAGAAATGAGTAATATCGCGAAAAATTTTCGTTTTGCTAACTTCTTCGTCTATTGTGAACTTATGGAAATGCAAAAGCGAAGGCAAACTTTCGATGATTAGGGTAATAATTCTTGGATTAGGAGTAGCTATTGGTGGCTTTGCTGTTGTGTTTGGCGAGGCCGATGATTCACCGGGATTACAAGGATTGGGAGTAATTTTTTCGCTCTTCTGTATGTACAAGATCTACCAGAAATTTCAGAGAAAATCTAGACGCTAATTAAAATTTGCGAATTACCAGAACTGCAGCACTTTCAATTTTGACGCTCTCACAAAATCTTTACTCTACTCATGAATCGGACAAACTTTCAGAATTGTTTTTTAAAACCAAACATTTATAATCCTCTAATGGCTGAGAAAAAAGTTACAGGACCAGTTTCCTATTTTCCTTCAATCGAGAAGAAGTATGGAAAGCCAATTGAATATTGGATGAAAGAGCTGAAGAAAGTTTCAAAGTTGGCACACATGGAGCAGGTTGCCCACCTGAAGGAAAAGTTTGAAATGGGACATGGCCATGCAAATGCCCTTGTTGCTGTCTTTCGCAAAAAGAATGGCCTCTAGAAATACTGCTCTACTTGTTCTCCACTAAGAATTTGGCGAGAGAATCAAAGTAACTTTCCATTCCTGCTTGAGCACGTTTTTCTTCACCTTCTGGGAGTTCACCGTATTGAGAAAACTTCACCCATGAAGATTTTCCTCGATCCTCAAAGTTGAGGACTATTTGGTGCGAAGGAGTGTCAAAATCCATCGATTCAAACTCTTCCTTTAATTGCGTGTAATGCAAAGTGTGTTCGATTAGTTTCTTATCTTCGATGACGGTGTACTTTCCAAAAAAATATGCCATAAATCCATGTTGGGAAACATCTACTCCACAAGCCCAGATTCCACCAACATGTAGCTCGGATTTGGTAGCGCCAACAATGGCTTTCAAATCTGTTGGGAAGTACCAAGATTCTAGTTTTTGCGCATCAGTCCATGCCGACCACAGAGTGTCGACTGTAACAGGATATTCACGCTCAACAGAGTAGAGAAAAGGTTGGCTCATGAATAGATTTTAACAGTCAAAAAATGTTCCAGCTGTTGCTCTTTGGAAAGCTAGTTACCTGGGCTCACAGTCGACATATTGAAATCTTTAATCACTAATGGCGGGATAGCCATATTCGACATATCGCCAGCCCATTCACGTGGTTGCGTCCACTCTGTTGCACCAGCGTGAGCAATGCGTGAAAGAGCTGAAACCGGCGAATCATTCCAACGGAAGTTATTGGTAGCACCAACTACTTCGCCACCCTTCACGTGATAAACACCGTCACGGGTAAGGCCTGTGAGAAGGAGTGAGTTTGGATCAACCATGCGGATATACCAGAGCGTTGTGAGTAGAAGTCCGTTATCAACTTTCTTAACCAAATCTTCAAGAGTTCCCGTGGCACCATCAACGCTCATCACTAGGTTTTCACCAAGCGGTGTGAAATCCAAGTTAGTGAGCTGAGCGGATGCACGAGTCTGAATCAGAGATTGCAGAACGCCATCTTTGAGCCAATCGACGCGCTTGATTGGTTGACCATTATCAAAGACAGATGAATATGGTGAACTTACATCGGTTGCAACAAAATTTGATGCTGGTAATTGCTTAAAGTCTGGATCACTAAAGAATTGCAGCGAGACATTAGAGAGTTTCTCGCCAATGCGAGTTCCGCCACCCTTTTTGGAAAAAACTGATTGTCCTTCGTGTGCATCACGAGCAGCTGAAACCCACATCATGTATGTAAAGAGGTCAGCAACTGATCCTGAAGGCAAGATGGTGTCATAGCGTCCTGCAGGGAGATCAACCTTGGTGCCCTGCCACTCTAAGCGTTGGCGAATTTGCTTATCGATATCAGCAACAGAGACATCTGTGAAGTCACGAGTTTCAACACCAGCCCATGTCGAGCGCGAGCGATCATGAGATTTTCCAGTCATCTCTACGCGGCCAACTGGTGAATCTTTACGTAAACGTAAACCACCCTTTGAGCCAACCCAGGTAGTTTCATGGGTGTGCTCGGAGTATCCGAAGAGTGCAATCTTGTCTGCCACAGAGCGAGAGAACATATCGCCAAGTGCTGGTGCAAAAGTTGAGAAGACGTCAGGTCCGGTTGGTGCATGTTCTGCTGCCCAGTTTCCAATGGAAACGTTGGTAGCAAGTGGGGCGTAATCCTCAGCTGGTCCAGCCGCTTTTGCTGATGCAACTGCATCCTCCAAAAGCTGAGGAATATCAGCAAGCGAAACATCGGTGCGAGTAACGCCGCCAGAAGCCATACCGCCAGCAACTGCAACGAATGCAATAACTGTAACGCTGCGCTCTTGAATGACACCGTTAGTTGTTAAGGTGCTGCCAGCCCAACGAAGGTTGGCTTGAGTCTTATCGCGAACGACAACAATGCAGTCATCGCATGTGGCAGCTGAAGTGATTTTTTCAATCAGATCTTGAGCAGAAATCATTTTCCAGCCTCCGCAACAGTATTGAGAATATTTACTTTGTCGAAGATCGCCGCTGGGCAACCATGACTTACTGCTGCAATCTGACCTGGTTGAGCTTTACCGCAGTTGAAGGCGCCACCCAATACATAAGTAGATGGACCACCGACGACCTTCATCGATCCCCAGAAATCAGTTGTTGTTGCTTGATATGCAACATCCTTTAACTGACCAACAATCTTGCCATTCTTAACACGATGGAACTGTTGACCAGTAAATTGGAAGTTATAACGTTGCATATCAATCGACCAAGATTTATCGCCCTTGATGATGATTCCATCTTCCATCGATGCAACCATTTCATCGTAAGTTGGTCCTGTTGGGTTCGGTTGTAAGGAAACATTTGGCATACGTTGGATCGGTACGTGTGCAGGGGAGTCGGCAAAGGCACAGCCATTGCTTCGATCACGGTCTACACGAGCCGAGATACGACGATCTAATTGATATCCAACGAGCAGACCATCTTTAATGATGTCCCAACGCTGGGCCGCGACACCTTCATCATCAAAACCGACGGTACTCAGACCGTGAGAAGTATTGCGATCTCCGGTTACGTTCATCAACTTTGAACCATATTGAAGTTTGTTGAGTTTATCTGGTGTTGCAAAGGATGTTCCTGCGTAGTTGGCTTCATATCCAATTGCACGATCTAGTTCGGTTGCGTGGCCGATCGACTCATGAATTGTGAGCCACAAATTTGAAGGGTGGACCAGTACGTCATAGCGACCAGGTTCAACCGAAGGTGCGGCAACCTTCTCGGCTAACAGTGATGGAAGCTCAGCAATTTCTGAATCCCAATCCCAATGCTTATTTCCCATCCATTCCCAACCAAAACCTGCAGGTTGAGCGAGCGTGCGCATAGATTCAAAACCATGATCGCCAATTGAAATCGCTTCAATCTGAGTCTGGACTCGCACACGCTGTTGAGTGGTGCTGGTTCCATATGAATCTGCATAGTGCTTCTGTTCTTTTACAAACATAGTATTTGCAGAGGTGTGATTAACACCTGCACTCTTGAGTAGGCGATTACTTAAATCAGCGAGCCGATCTTTTCTCTCAGAGTCAGAGACTGCGAATGGATCTATCTCGTAATCAGATACCCACATCTGATTTGCATAAACAGGTTCGGAAACGAGAGACACCAACTCTGTCGAGAGTGGCTTAGAAGTCTTTGCCATAGCAACGGCGGTAAGTGCCAACTTCTTAGCAACGTCCACAGAAATTTCAGGGGAGGATGCGAATCCCCATGCACCATTAACAATTACGCGGACGCCTACACCTGCAATCGTTTCATCGCTCTGTGTCTCAGGACGTGCATCGCGCAAAGAGAGCAGACCACTGCGTGTGCGCTCGATGCGGACATCAACATGTGATGCACCTGCATCCTTTGCCGTACTTATTGCGGCATCACTGACTGCTGCAAGTGGAAGGGCTAGGAAATCTGCATCTACGGTCTTATTCACCCCCGAACCATATTTCAAAAGTAGCCGTACGGATAGTACGGAAGGAGCAGAAAGCCCTGTGCGACAATTCGGCTATGAAAAAAGTCCTCATCACAGGTGCAAGCGGATATATCGGCAAGCACATCACGTTGCAATTGCTCAATCAGGGATATGAAGTTCGAGCTTCGGTTCGTAGCCTGGCTAAGTCAGCAGAAGTTCGTGATGCCGTCCGACCACACCTACTTGATTCCTCGAATCTAGACTCTCAGCTGACATTCGTTGAACTCGACCTAGAGAAAGATTCAGGTTGGCAGGCGGCGCTTCAAGGTATCGATGTTTTGATGCACACCGCCTCACCTTTCCCACTTGCCTCGCCCAAAGATGAGAATCAACTTATTCGCCCGGCAGTAGATGGAACTCTTCGTGCACTTAAAGCGGCTAAGTCTGCTGGCGTAAAGAGAGTGATCTTAACTTCTTCGATGGCTGCAATTTATGGACGTGAACTATCTGCCGGTGTAAGTGAGTATGACGAAACAATGTGGACTGATGTCACCCATCCTGTTGGGAGTGGCGCATATACAAAGTCTAAGACTCTGGCAGAGAAAGCCGCCTGGGATTACATCAAGAGCGATGCACCAGAGATAGCACTCACGACAATTAATCCTGTGCTTGTCCTTGGTGCGCCACTTGATAAGAATTTTGGATCATCCATTTCAGTTGTAGAGCGCATTCTCAAGGGCAGCGATCCTATGTTGCCAGATTTAAAGTTTGCGATTGTTGATGTGCGAGATGTCGCCAAGATGCATGTGGATGCGATAAAGATTGATGAGACAAAGGGAGAGAGAATTCTCTCCTCGTCTGAAACCATGTCATTTGTGGAAATCGCTAAATACCTTAAGTCGATTTACCCAAAGAGCAAAGTCAAGACAACTCAGGCACCTACGGCAATCATTAAATTTCTCTCAATTTTTGATGGCACAATCAAAACAATTTTGCCTCAGCTAGGTAAACCGATGAATATTAGTAACGCTAAAGCCAAGAGGTTGATGGGTATGAACTTCATTCCGGTTGAGGTTACTTTGCGCGAATCTGCTGAATACCTCATCAAGAACGGCTTGTAGTTTACGTTGGCGCAAGATAGAGCTCGAGAGCTCACATCAATCAAGCGGAAGATCGCAAAAATTGATAGTGCCTTTGCACCCGCAATAAAAAATCTCGAGCCCTGCACCTTTGGATTAACCAAACCAAAGGTAACCAGCTATCAATCTCTCATTCGCTCAGTTGTGGCTCAGCAGGTAAGCACTGCAGCAGCCAAAACTATTTCGGGACGTCTGGAAGTCAAATGCGGGGGATCAATTACTGCAGAGAAAGTAGGAGCGCTCTCACTTAAGCAATTGCAATCAGTGGGATTGACAGGGGCAAAGGTTCGAACAATTAGTGAACTGACAGAGGCTTCACTTTCAGGTGAGATCAACTTCAGAAAATTCCCGCACCTCACTGATGAAGAAATCATTCAAGAGCTAGTCCCGCTTTTTGGAATCGGTCGTTGGACAGTAGAGATGTTTCTAATCTTTCACCTAGGGCGGCTCGATGTGTGGCCCGTTGATGATCTTGCGGTGCGTCGTGGATGGGATAACTTGCACGCAAATTCTGAACCGATCAAGGCCAAGGCTCTCAATGCTTTAGGGGAGCCATTTGCTGGCATGCGAAGTGTTGTTGCTTGGTATTGCTGGAGAGCTTCGTGAGTAACGTAACGGCGCACGAATTACTTCCGAATGATTGGCAACGTTTACGTGATATTCGCCTTGCATCGTTAGTCGAAAGTCCGGAAGCCTTCGGGGCAGATTACGAGGTACTGAGCAAATTCGGCGAGCAACAGTGGAGAGAAATCTTTTCGCGTCTCTCGTACTTGGTGGCTAATCTTGATGGAAAAGATATTGCAGTGATGTCTATTGAAAATCTAGAGGGCGACTTTGGTGCAACCTGTTGGATTGGTGGATGTTGGACCGATCCTGAGCATCGTGGCGTTGGCGCACTACGAGCAATGTTTGATTACCTTGATCATCACGCAGGCAGTCGAGACTGGAGTAAGCAAGGCTTAGGAGTATGGATAGATAACTACTCTGCTATCGCTGCTTACGAAAAGCTTGGATTTGTTGCTATGGGTGAACCCCAAGAGAGCTCTAAAAAACCTGGCAAGTTTTATCAACGAATGATTCGAAATTAAGCCTTAATCTCTTTTAGTCGCGCAGCGATCATTGATTGAACAAGCTTTGCTTCTACTTCCCAATCATTTGGAACGGCGATCGTTTTCTTGGTAACACGTACGCCTTCAAGTTTTTCAAACTTTGGCGCAAAGGTCTTCAAGACATCTCCCCAAGGAGCAATCGAGATATGGTTCTTAGACACTGATGCTCCGAAGACATACTCTTTTCCACTTTTGAGCATCGGCTGATTCCAGGCGATAACGAGCTCTAAATCTGGAAACTTATCCTTGATCACCTTGATAATTTCACGAATCTTTTTAGCTTGCTTGGGATCAATACTCTTGAAGTAGTCAGATGGAGTGTCGTGGCGTTTCGATGAGGTTGATCCTCGCGAATACATCACGACAGCGTTGGCGTGGGCCTGGCTAAAGCCGTAATTCTCACGAAGGAAGGCGATTTGCTCAGGGTATTTCTTTCCCTCAAGTTTTTTCATCACGGCAAACCAATAGGCCATCTTCTCGCCATATCTCTTCTCAATTGCCGGGAAGAACTTCTCGCGATCTCCATCTGAGGTAGCCATAGGGTGATTCTACAAGAATCGGGGTATGCCTCCGCCTTCAAATAGCGAAATGGCTCGGCGCTAGTTAGAGTTGAGAATACATTTCGGCGGATTAAAGGTGGAGGAATTTTCATGTCAGATTCAGCTAAGTGTCCAGTCGCACATGGTGCGCTCACAACAGTTACGCAGACCAACACACATTGGTGGCCAAACGCTCTCAACCTCGACATTTTGCATCAGCACGATACAAAGACCAATCCACTTGGTGCTGATTTTGATTATGTAGAAGAACTCAAGAAGTTAGATGTAGAAGCGCTGAAAAAAGATTTGCATGCCCTGATGACTGATAGCCAATCTTGGTGGCCGGCTGACTGGGGACACTACGGCGGATTGATGATTCGTATGGCATGGCACTCAGCAGGTTCATACCGCACAGCAGATGGTCGCGGCGGAGCTGGAACTGGAAACCAAAGATTCGCACCACTTAATTCATGGCCTGATAATGCCAACCTAGATAAAGCTCGCAGACTTCTGTGGCCAATCAAGAAGAAGTATGGAAATAAAGTTAGTTGGGCAGATCTCATGATCTTGGCCGGAAATATTGCATATGAATCCATGGGCTTTAAGACATTTGGTTTTGCCTTCGGTCGTCCCGATATCTGGCATCCTGAACAAGACATTTATTGGGGATCTGAGAACGAATTCTTGGCACCAAGTGAGAATCGTTACGCAGATTTGAATGATGCATCAACGTTAGAAAATCCACTCGCTGCAGTTCATATGGGACTTATCTATGTAAATCCAGAAGGAGTTAACGGCCAACCAGATCCAAAGCGCACCGCACTTCACATCCGCGAAACGTTTGCGCGCATGGCGATGAATGACGAGGAGACTGTCGCTCTTACTGCAGGTGGACACACAGTTGGTAAGGCACATGGAAACGGTAAGGCTTCCAACCTCGGACCTGCACCAGAAGGTGCCGACATATCAGAGGCTGGGTTGGGTTGGATGAACCACACAACTCGTTCAGTAGGTCGCGACACCGTAACAAGCGGTATCGAAGGAGCATGGACAACAAATCCAACTCAGTGGGATAACGGATATTTCCACCTACTACTTAATTACGACTGGGAGCTCAAGAAGTCTCCCGCGGGTGCTCATCAATGGGAGCCAATTAACATCAAGGAAGAAGATAAGCCGGTAGATGTAGAAGATTCATCTATTCGCTACAACCCAATGATGACAGATGCTGATATGGCGATGAAGATGGATCCGATCTATCGCGAAATTTCTGAGAAGTTCTACGCAAACCCTGAATACTTTGATGATGTCTTCGCACGTGCGTGGTTCAAACTCACTCACCGCGATATGGGCCCAAAGGTTCGCTACTTCGGTCCAGATGTACCTGCAGAAGATTTGATTTGGCAGGATCCGGTTCCTGCAGGCAACAAGAACTATGACGTTGCCGATGTGAAGGCGAAGATTGCAGCCCTTGATCTTTCTGTTGCCGATCTTGTTGCAACGGCTTGGGATAGCGCTCGCACCTATCGCGGTTCAGATATGCGCGGTGGAGCAAATGGATCACGCATTCGCCTTGCACCACAGAAGGATTGGGAAGGTAACGAACCAGCTCGTCTTGCACGTGTTCTTGCAGCCCTTGAACCAATTGCAAAGGCAGCCGGAGCAAGCCTTGCAGATGTCATCGTCTTGGCCGGAAATGTTGGCGTAGAAAAGGCGGTTAAAGCTGCTGGACTAAGTGCAACAGTTCCATTTGCACCAGGTCGCGGAGATGCAACACAAGAGCAGACAGATGTTGAATCTTTTGCAGTTCTTGAACCGACACATGATGCATTCCGTAACTGGCTCAAGAAAGATTACGCAGTTACTGCAGAAGAGCTCATGCTTGATCGCGCTCAGTTGATGGGACTTACCGCCCATGAAATGACTGTTCTTCTTGGCGGCCTTCGCGTAATCGGCGCAAACCATGGCGGATCAAGCCACGGTGTCTTTACAGACAAGGTCGGCGCACTCACCAATGACTTCTTCGTCAATCTCACCGATATGACCTATGTCTGGGAGCCAGCTGGTGAGAATCTCTATAACTTGCGCGATCGCAACACAGGCAAGGTTGGGTTCACAGCAACTCGTGTAGACCTTGTTTTTGGTTCAAACTCAATTCTGCGCTCTTATGCTGAAATCTACGCACAAGATGATGCACGCGAAAAACTCGTTACAGACTTTATCGCTGCATGGACGAAGGTTATGAACGCCGATCGTTTCGATGTGAAGGCTTAATCGCTAACCATCTCTTTCGTTCGCTCTCGGGCAGTCTTTCGATGGAATATCGAAGGGCTGTCCGTGGCATTTCCGTGGCATTTTCCTTAAGGAAAGATCTCAACAAATAAGGATCGCGCTTTCCCATTTCGCGCAGCATCCAGCCGACAGCTTTATGAATCAGATCATGGTCATCATTGAGTAGTTTTTCTGCAATGAGGACAGTCGGTCCAGTAATTCCTTTACGCAAGAAGGCAAATGTAAAGATCATTGCTGTTCTGCGTTGCCACAGATTTTTGCTGTGCGCTAGCTTTTCGAGAATTTCCATGTGATTGGGCTGATCAATGAGGTAATCACCAATAATTGGTGCAGAGACATCAACAAGATCCCAATTATTTACATGGCCAGCACGCAACATCTTCATGTAAAAAGTGAAGATCTTCTTTCGGGAAGCAGCATCTTTATCTCGCCTGTAGCGAAGAGTGAGAATAATCAGCGCACAGAGGCGCTCTTCATGAATCGGAGATGTGATTACCTTTTCGAGTTCAGCAAATGGTAGATCAATGTATTTCTTTGCTACTAAGCGAGTATCTGGAACTATAACTCCGATAAAAACATCACCCTCACCGTATCCGCCGGGGAAAGCTTTAAAGAAGTGCGCAAGGTCTGCCGATCTACCTTTTCTTGCCAGCGCATGAAGGTCTTTAACAAGACTCATTGCGAAACGATCCAGCGCTGAAATTCACCACCACTGAATTCATAAATCTTCACAGACTTTCGCTTGTAGATAGCAGTGAAGTCCTTTCCACCCTTAAATCGCATTGTCCCTAGGAGGACTACATAAGGAATCGCTGTACCTGGTGAACGGACGCCCCGCAATACGTCAGGGCTCCATGGGTTGGCTGCCTCTGTGGTCGAAACTAAATCAGAGGCATTGGCCGTAGGGTTTGAATGAAGTGCAAAAATTCGTTCGCGTAGAGAGAGTTTGAGAACCAGTTGATTGTTTTCTTCAATAACTCGAGCCAACTTACTCTTCCTTTCGTCTTTTGTTCTGCCTCAGTAGAAATATACCGCCCGCAATAACCATGGTGACGAGGTAAAGCAGCTGGGCACCTCGCCCCGATGCAATATTTTCTTCGGATGGCGAATCGGAAATCGGCGCTTCAGACGTGACGGCTATAGGTTCAGGTTGCGAAATGGCTGTTACTTCAGAGGTACTAAATGGAATTACTCCGGAGATTGGATGGCCATCGGCTGAGACGACTCGATATGAAAGTTCGTACTTTCCTGCCGGATAAGTTCCAGCAGGAACTGAGCCAACGATGTCTGGGCCTGAAATGTTTACCTCGAGTGCAGAATCTTCTCCAGAGTCAACGTAATTGAGTTGGAGAGTGTTTACCTGTTCGCCTTCGATCTCGATGAGATCCTCATTGAAGGTTAGAGTCATTACTTGGGAAATCTGGTCCAGAATCTGCCCCGCAGAGGGATCCGAACTAATCAAGCGTGAGTGTGCATTGGCACTAGTCACTGATGTAATCAAAATGCTGAGAAGAAATGATGTGACTAGAAACCTCTTAGATTGAATTGTCATTACCCTTGCCTTCCTTGCAATACAACAGATACGTGAACGATCTGACCAACCTCAATCTTCTCACCCAATCGGACCACATTTTTAATTGGTAGTAGATAAACATCGTCTTTTGGAATAAGCGAAGTTGTAAATTCAGTTTCTCCGATTTCACCTATGACCGGGATTACACCCCAGCCATAACTGAGTTCAGAAGCACGCTCTTTAATCATCGCGCTCTCCGCTACTGGGGTAGATATGAAGTAATACGGGGCTGGGCCGCGCCATTCAAACATCTCGCCCTTGAAGTTGATCCTCTCCGAAGTACTCATTTACTTACTCGAGTCGACCAGACTCCCAAGATCACAACGGGAATCGAAGCAAAGAAGCAAAGCCAACCGTAATTCAAGAAACCGATGATCACGCCGGCAAGTGCACCACCTGCTGCACCCATCAAGTTCATCACCAAGTCACTCGTGCCTTGAGATGACGGACGCATCTCATCATCTACGGAACCAGAGAGCAGCGCAGATCCGGCGATCAGAGTGCAAGACCATCCAAGGCCAAGAAAGAACAAGCCAATACCAAGCTGAATCGCGTTGTCAGCTTCTGCTGTTCCAGAAACTACAGTTGAAATCAATAAAAGCGCTACACCAATTTGTATGACCGCAACTCGGCCGAGTTTGTCAGTGAAGTACCCGACAAGAGGGGAGAAGGCATACATTCCAAGGACATGGATACTGATAACGAGACCAATTACTTGCAAAGTTACGTCAACGTGCTTCATGTGCACTGGAGTCATCACCATGACAGCAACCATTACTAGATGCCCGATTGCAATTGATGAGATCGCAAGCAAAGCAGCAGGATGACTTTTAATATGCGCAAAAGTCTCCTTAAAGGATTTCTTGATGACCGTTCCAGCTGCATGTGCATCTTTATGTGCCGTCAGATAGGGATCTGGGCGAAGAAAGAGAAGAATTACAACGACTGCTAATCCAAGAGTGATAGCGCTGACGATATATGGACCGACAAGGCTAGGCAGCCCAAAACTTTCTGCAATTCTTCCAGATGGCTCCATAAGGTTAGGTCCAGTGACTGCGCCAATAGTTGAACCCCACACAACAAGGGATAACTGTTTTGCACGGTTTTCTTCAGTCGCGAGATCAATTGCAGCGAATCGAGCTTGATAGCCAGAGGCAGATGCCGCACCTACAAGAAAAGATCCCAAGAGCATGAGATAAATGTTTTTTGTTGATCCTCCGGTGATAGCAATTACAGAACCGATCAGGCCGGTGATTAACCCTGCAGATAGTGCAAGTCTGCGGCCTCCGCTATTTGTTAATCGCGCTAAGGGGAGCGCCATCGCCGCCGCGCCTAAAACGGAGAAAGTTTGGGCAAGTCCGGCAAGCGTTTCTGAATCTGTAATTGATGCAACAAGAAGGGAACCTGCAGCAACGGTGCCAGCAACTCCAACGCCATTGAGGACCTGAGCTGTAATCAGGGTCTTTACGATCCGAGATTGGTGCGCATCTTTTTGCTGAAGGGAGCCCATGGACTTGAGTCTATGGCAGAGCCAGGACCTCATGCCTGCAGGCAGCCCCGTTCATGATTTGAAAAAAGAACTCGATCTGCTATATTTTGCCTATACCCCTAGGGGTATACAGTTTCGTTGAATTTAATCGTGCCGGTGGGCACAGAGAGAGGTATAAAAATGTGTTCACGTGTTACATGTGATCGTTGTAAAAAGGCTACATGGTCAGGCTGCGGTCAGCATATTGATGAAGCGCTCGCCGGTGTTGCCGAACAAGATCGCTGCACCTGCTAAAGATATCAACCGAATATATAAAGAGAAGATGGTGAATTAATGCCTACTAAGAATAAAGCACATGTTCTAGAAGATGCCGAGCAGCTCGATGCTGTGCTTAAGCGAATGAAGCGCGCACAGGGGCAAGTTGCTGCAGTTGTGCGCATGCTCGAAGAGGGACGCAGCTGCGAAGATGTAGTCCATCAAATGGCAGCAGTTGGCAAGGCAGTCAATACCGCCGCATTCACATTAATCTCAGCAAGCTTGAAAGAGTGCCTTATTGAAGATGGGCGCAATCAAGCTGAAACCACTGAAAAATTACAAAAGCTCTTTCTGAGCTTGGCATAGGGAGAAAAGTGAAAAGAGTTATTTCAGCAGTATTTGCATCAGCGTTGCTACTTTCCGGTTGCTCATCGAGTAACTCAGCAGTTACAGATCTTGCAGCAACAGAGTTTATTAGCCAATCGCAGGCAGCTGGCGTGGTTGTCATTGATGTGCGCACCCCAGGAGAGTTCAGCGAAGGGCATCTTGTTGCAGCCTTGAATATTGATGTTCAATCTAGTTCATTTGAAAGCGAAATTGCTTCGCTAGACAAAAGCGCAACCTATGCACTTTATTGCCGTAGCGGTAACCGTTCTGGTGTTGCGGCAGAGATCATGGCAGAGGCAGGGTTTACAAAGATACTGAATGCAAAGGTTGGATTTGTGGATCTCGTTCAATCTGGAGCCATCCCAGCATGACATCAATCGTAATAATCGGTGGAGTAGCAGGCGGAATGTCGGCTGCAACGCGACTTCGCCGCTTAGATAACACAGCAGAAATTGTTGTCCTTGAAAAGAGCGGCTATGTCTCATATGCGAATTGTGGTCTCCCATACTTCGTTGGCGGCGTAATCGAAGAGGAAGAGAATCTTTTGCTTCAAACCCCTGAAAGTTTGCACGACAGATTTAGACTCGATGTTCGAGTTAACTCAGAAGTTATCTCTATAAATCGCGCAAATAAAAGCGTTAAAGTTAAGAATCTGATCTCCGGAGAGATTAACGACGTCGGTTACGACAAATTAGTCTTGAGTCCGGGAGCATCAGCGATAGTTCCACCTCTTCCTGGTATTGAGCGTGGGTTAACTTTGCGCACCGTTGAGGATGTTGAGCGCATGGTCATTCAAGTGGCCGCTAAGCCAACGAGTGCAGTTGTGATCGGTGGAGGATTTATCGGTGTCGAGATTGCAGAAAATCTTGTTCATCGTGGAATCAAGACAAGTGTCGTCGAAGCGTCAGATCAAGTTTTAGCGCCGCTCGATCCCGAGATGGCCTCACTTGTTGCCACCGAAATGACATCACACGGCGTGGATGTGCATTTAGGTGTGAGTGCCTCGTCGATCGGTGAAAAAACTGTCACATTAAGTAATGGTGTCGAACTTGATGCAGAGCTTGTAATTCTTGCCATTGGTGTCAAACCCGAGATTGGGTTGGCTCAGAATGCTGGTTTAACTATTGGGTCTCGCAAGGGAATTCAAGTAGATCAGTTCAATAGAACAAATGATCACGATATTTATGCAATTGGTGATGCTGCAGAGAAAATCGATGCTCTCGATGGTTCAGCAACACTTGTCCCACTTGCAAACTTAGCTAATCGTCACGGTCGCATCGTGGCAGATCACATTAATGGTCGAACAGTCAGACCTGTCCAAACAATCGGCACTGCAATTGTGAAAGTCTTTGACCTCACGATTGCAGCAACCGGATGGAATCAGAAGCGACTCATTGCACAGGGCCGTCCATCGATGGCAATTCACACGCATCCAAATAATCATGCCGGTTACTACCCAGATGCTAAACAGATGACACTCAAACTCATCTTTGATCCGATCACTGGAGAGATACTTGGCGCACAAGGCGTGGGCGTTGACGGCGTTGATAAACGCATCGATGTGATTGCAACCGCGATACGAGGTGGCATCACTGCGCCAGAGCTTGCAGATCTTGAGTTGGCATATGCGCCACCATTTGGTTCCGCAAAGGACCCTGTAAACATGCTGGGCTACATTGCAGAGAACATGATTTCCGGACTACTCAAGACCGCGCAGTGGAATGAAGTAGAAACTTTTGCTTCAGAGGGATATCAAATAGTAGATGTTCGAAGCGCTAGTGAGTACGCAGCTGGATCTATTCCTGGTGCAGTTAATTTCCCTGTTGATCAGATACGCGATCGAGTTGGAGAGTTAACTAACAAGAACATTCTTGTTAACTGCCAGGTTGGCCAACGTGGCCATACAGCAACACTCTTGCTCAACGAGCTGGGATTTAATGCAGTAAATCTCGATGGTGGTTACCTCACTTGGAGTAAATCACCTGCGGCAAAGAAAGAACTCATCGCTTCATAACGAAAGATAAAGGAGATTTACATGTGTAGTAGAACAACTTGTCGTAAGTGCAAGAAGCCAACAGGGTCCGGGTGTGGCCAACACATTGAGATTGCTCTCAAAGGTGTGGCCAAGAGTGATCGCTGCCAGGGGCACGCTAGCGACCCAAAAGAGCCAGGGATCCTCAGTCGACTATTCGGTGGCAAGAAATAGCAACTGTTAAGATTTTCTCATGTTTCCAGATACTGATAAGAGCGCTCTGCTAGTTATTGATGTTCAAAATGGTGTTGTTCTCAACGCCTTTGAAAAAGATGTCGTTGTATCGCAAATCAACAGAGCGATTGATTCAGCACGTACCAATAATCTCCCAGTTATTTGGGTTCAACATTCAGAAGATGAGATGCCGATTGGTTCTCATTTTTGGGAGATCATCCCTGAACTAGTCCCAGAGGATCATGATGGGCGAGTTGAAAAAATTCACGGAAGCTCATTTCAGGAAACAGATCTGGCTGATATTTTGCAAGAACATGACATCTCGCATCTTTACGTAACAGGGGCACAGTCCGAGAATTGCGTTAATGCAACAACTGTTGATGCCCTGGAGCGCGGATATCGAGTCTCGCTGATTTCGGATGCTCATACAACCGATGACGGTGCAGTGGTGGAGGCAATAAATGGGAAATTTGTCGAATCAAACGCTCATGGGGCTGCGATAGCGGTTAAGAATTTGGATCAGCTTCTTCCGCTTGAGTGAAGTATCCTAAAACTATGCAGATCAACATAGATAAGAAAACCGGAACCTTCCTCAGCATAATCCTGGTGTTGATTCTGGCAGTGGTTTTCTTGCTGGCAGGTAATTCAAGTTCACCGATGAGCCACTCTGGCCATGGATCAATGTCGAGTGATGAAGATGCTTCGGGCACTTACACCGATGACGAATTGATGTTTGCCTCCATGATGATCCCGCACCATAGTCAGGCTGTAACAATGTCAGATCTTGCGTTGGCAAATACGACTACTCCTGAGATTCTCTCTCTTGCGGCAGCAATTCGAGATGCTCAAGCGCCTGAGATTGCGCAAATGCAGAGTTGGTTAGATCAAAGTGATTATTCGGGATCGCACGCCGGTCACATGGATATGGCTGGGATGCTTAGCGATAAAGAGTTAGCTGAGTTAGCTTCGGCTAAAGGAACCACCTTCGATCGTCTCTTCCTCGAAGGCATGATTGCCCATCATGAAGGTGCAATCGACATGATTTCAATGATTAAGGATTCAACAAATAGCGAAGTCAAGAAGCTTTACACCGATATTCTCACAAGCCAAAGTGCTGAGATTGAGGCCATGAAAGCACTGCTTAACTGAGCACAATGAGTTCGAAAGAGATTAACGCCCGGTTTAAGGCATTTCCGAAAGCACAAGCAAAGGCGCTACAGAGTGTTCGCGAGCAAATCTGTGACCTACTTCCAGGTGCGAAGGAAGAAATTAAATATGGAATCCCGACTTGGACCTCTGTTGGAATCGGAATCATCGGTCTTGATGGTTTCAAAAATCACAACAGCATCTTTCCCTATGGGGGAGACCTAGGTAGCGAACTTCGCGGTCAACTTGCTAAGTTTGAAAGTACAAAAGGATCTATTCACTTTGAAGTTGATCAAGTGTTTCCGAAAGCGCTTCTAAGAAAAATCATCCTGCGAAAGATCCAGCTCATCAACGAATCGTTTCCAAACTCAAAGGGAAAGGTCTTCGAGTTTTACACCACCGGATTCCTCAAGGCGAAAGGTTCTCTCAAGAATGGAGAACTTCATGGGTATTGGGAGTGGTATCGCAAGGATGGAATTATTATGCGATCTGGAAACTTTAAGGCTGGCAATCAGGTCGGCGAATGGATCACATACGATGCCACTGGAAGCGTGTATAAAGTCAGTCAAAAGTAGCGTCGTTGGCCAGAAGAGTGATTCTGGATTAAGATAGGCATCAAGTTATCGGGGTCGGTGTAATTCCGAACCGGCGGTTAAAGTCCGCGACCCGTTGGCAGCCAGCTAACGGTGGACTCAGTGTAATTCTGAGACCGACGGTTAAAGTCCGGATGAGAGATAACTAGAGCGTAGCGTTCTGCCCTGTCGCAATGACATCTGGCATGGACGTCTACGAGTTATTGCATACCCCGATCTCTTGCTACTCCAAAAGAGTCGAAGGGGATGGTGCAAGTTCAATGAATTCAAGCGAACTCATGCAACGTGCCCTTTTGCTCTCCGAAAATGGTTACGGGAAGACATACCCAAATCCAATAGTTGGTGCGGTAATTACTGATGCAGCTGGTCGCGTGCTTGGTGAAGGATTTCATCAGCGCCACTTGTCAGCCGATCACGCCGAAATTGTTGCAATGAAGAGTTCTCAGGAATCACTTAAAGGTGCAACCATCTTTGTAACCCTCGAACCTTGCAACCACACTGGCACTACACCGCCGTGCACAGAGGCAATCATTGACGCTGAGTTTTCACGCGTAGTTATTTCAGTGAGAGATCCACATGAAGTAGCACGTGGCGGCGTTGAGAGACTTCGTGCCGCCGGTATTGATGTTGATATAGATGTACTGGGTCAAGAAGTTGCGTTCTCAAATAGAAGCTGGCTCCATAAAATTCATACAGGTCGCCCACGGATGATCTGGAAAGTTGCGGTATCCGCTGACGGAAAGATCGCAGCAGGCGATGGATCACCTACATGGATCTCTTCAGAAGAGTCACGTGCTGATGTTCAAGTTTTGCGAACACAATCTGATGCGATTCTCATAGGTACCGGAACAGCCTTAGCTGACAATCCACACTTGATCCCTCGCATCAGTTCTGGTGGCAAGAATCCTGATCGCATTGTTGTCGGAATGCGCGAGATTCCAACTACGCATAATCTCAATGACTCTCGAGCCCTAACGCACTTTGTGAAGAGTCAGAATCCAGGAGAGATCCTTTCAGAATTATCTTTGCACGGTTATAACCAGGTACTCCTTGAATGTGGACCAACTTTAGGAAATTCTCTTCTTCGCGCAGGATTTATCGATGAACTCGTCATTTATCGCTCACCAGATTCTTTGGGTGCACAGGGTCATCAACTCTTCCAAGATGAACAAGCTCTGCTAGCAAGTGCTGAACTGATAAGCCAGGTCTCTATCGGCCCAGATACAAAGTCACATTATTTCATTGCAAAGAAGGGTGGCTAAAGTGTTTACAGGACTTGTCACTGAAGTTGGAACCATTGAATCAATCACCTTGGGTGCCGACAGCGCAATCCTTGTTATTAGCGCACCAGAAACCGTGACCGGGGTTTCACTGGGAGATTCAATTGCAGTCAGTGGTGTTTGCCTTACTGCTACCGCTATTAGTAAGCACTCATTTACAGCGGATGTGATGGTTCAAACTCTTTCATTAACATCTCTTGGTTCATATAAAGAAGGAGATCGAGTTAATTTAGAGTTGGCTGCAACTTTGTCCCATCGTATGGGCGGTCATATGGTCCAGGGGCATGTTGATGGTGTTGCACACGTGTCATCGATCATCGACGGCGAAAAGTGGCAAGAGTTTACGGTTGGATTGCCTGAATCATTAATGAAGTATGTGGTTGCGCAAGGTTCGATCTGCATTGAGGGTGTCTCACTCACTGTGGGTCAGATAAATGATGAAAGAAACGAAGTGACGGTCTGGTTGATTCCAGCAACGCTAGAGAAGACAAATTTTTCGACCAAGAAAATTGGTGATCCGCTTAATATCGAGGTAGATGTACTGGCCAAGTATGTGGAACGACTTTTGGAGAAGCGATGACCACCCCAATGATTTCTATTCCTGAAGCTCTCACTCGTTATGCAAATGGTGAGTTTCTCATCGTTGTTGATGATCTCGATCGTGAAAACGAAGGCGATTTAATGCTGCTTGCAACTCAAGCTACGCCTGAAAAAGTTGCATTCATGGTTACTCACACCACTGGAATCCTCTGCGTTGCATTGACCAAGTCTCGAGCACGCGAACTCAATCTCCCACTCATGGTTGAAAATAACGAGGACCAGCGACGTACTGCATTTACAGTTGCAGTTGATTTTGCACCTGGAATCACCACAGGGGTGAGTGCAACTGAGCGAGCAAGAACTATTCGCGCACTTGCTGAATCGTCGACTTCACCAACTGAGTTGATACGACCTGGACACGTGTATCCATTAGTTGCGCACGACCAGGTACTTCTGGGTCGTCAGGGACATACTGAGGCAGGCATCGCACTTTCGCAGCTTGCGAAAACTTCCGAGCAGGCCTTGCTCTCTGAAATTGTTGCCGAAGATGGATCAATGGCTCGAGGCAAAACCCTCGAAGCTTTCGCAGCTAAGCATCAGATTCCAATAATTGCTATTGCCGATTTGGCTGCCTATTACAAAGCAAACTTCACTGCAAGCAAGAGTTCACCCACACATCTTGAGTGGGCAGATCTACCAATTGATAACCAGATTTGGAAAGTTGCAACATATCCAGCGCTCCGCCAACGCGATCACGTCATCATCGCTTTCAATCCGCAGATCACATCAGAGCCCACGTATCTGCGCATCCACTCCGAGTGCTTTACTGGCGATGTGCTTGGTTCACAGAGGTGTGATTGTGGTGAACAGCTTAAAGCCGCCATGGATCTCATCGTGGAAAAAGGTTCTGGCTACATCATCTACTTAAGAAATCATGAAGGTCGTGGAATTGGATTGGCCGAGAAGATAAAGGCTTACCAATTACAAGATCGCGGCTTAGATACCGTTGAGGCAAATATCGCACTGGGGCATCAAGTGGATGCGCGCGAGTGGAACGATGCGATTGAAATCCTTGCAGAGCTAGGTTTAAAAAGCGTTGTGCTGATGACAAATAATCCAGAGAAGATTCAGGCTCTCAAGGATGCAGGAATCAACTCTACAACTCACGCTTTACCGATTGCAGCTAACGAGTTCAATCAAAAGTATTTAGATACAAAAGCAACAAAACTCGGACACACAAGGGCAGGAGAATAGAATGTCAGGAAATGCACCGGAAATTACTCTTCCGCAATTGCCAAAAGCTCGCGTGGCGATTATCTCCTCTAGTTGGCATTTAGATATCTGTAATGACCTCATTGCTGGTGCGCAACGAGCGCTCAAGTCCGCATCGATAAGCAAGGTAGAAGTTATCTATGTTCCAGGTTCATTTGAAATTCCGCTTGCGGCACAACTTGCTTTCGAACAAGGTGTCGATGCTGTTGTAGCTGTCGGCCTAGTTCTAGAAGGTGAAACACCACACTTTGATTATGTGTGCCAAGGCGTCACCCAAGGCGTTATGGATGTCTCTCTAAAGTTCAGCGCACCGATTGGTTTCGGAGTCCTGATGTGCAACACCCTTGATCAGGCAATTGCTCGTAGTGGCCGTCCAGAGAGCATCGAAGACAAGGGTTATGACAGCGCGGTAGCTGCAATCAAGTTATTGGAGATTAAAGCTAAATAAATTAGCGTGTGAGGGTAACTTTATTTAAGCCCTTAGGCGCATCAGGGTTGAGTCCTTTTGCAACGGCAAGTTGATTTGCTAGCAACTGAAGGACACTCGAATCAAGAATGCACGAGTAACTTTCGTTAGCAATTTCAGATCCACCGAGGAATGTTTCCCCTTCGGCGCAGTACTCGGATGAACCGATCCAGAAAACATTCTTGGTGATGGCACGGACTCGATCAACCGTGGGTGCAATCACTGAGTAGTCCTGCCCTGAAGGAGCAAGGAATATCACCGAAGAACTTTCCTTGAGTGCTGCAATTGGTCCATGTAGATATTCAGCAGTTGAGTTTGCTGGAACATTAATCAGGGAGGTTTCCTTAATCTTAAGAGAGAGCTCTAAAGCATTAGCCAGTGAATACCCACGTCCCAAAACAACAATGTCCTGCGCATGGGCAAGCGCGGTAGCTTTTTGAATTCTCAGGTCTGCATCCTGAATCACTCGTTCGGATTCCTGTGCCAAATTCGCTGGGAAAGCCTGGTTCAATATTGCAGCTACCAAGAGTTGTGCGTGCAGCAGTTCGGACGAGTAGCTCTTTGTAGCAGCAACGGCTAATTCAGGGCCAACTCCAAGATCAATGTGATGATGAGCTAGTTGCGCCAGTGGACTTGTTGCATCATTTGTCATCGCAACAAAGTACGCGCCACTTTCAATTGCGGTACGCGCAAACTCAACAAGATCAGTTGATTTTCCACTCTGACTCATGCCAATAAGTAAGTTATTGCGCATTGCTATCGGAGAATTGTAAATCGAAGTTGTTGAAGGTGATGCATCGGCTACGAGAATTCCTAACCGCACTTCAATGAGATACTTTAGGAATAAGGATGCGTTTCCAGAAGTACCGCGTCCAAGCACCTGCACTGTTGCAAAGTCTTTAGATTTGAGAATTTCAGCGATTTCTTCCACTGCCTTTAGGCGAGCTAAGGAGTCGATGATGACACGTGGAAATTCATGAATTTCGCTGTACATCGTTGTCTTTATGCTCAGGCTCATAATTGCTTATTCTACTTTGCCCAGAGGCGCATGGCCATTGCTCTCACTTTATTGGCTAGTATTGGACGAAATTATTGGGGGTTAGATTTCGATGAGCTTGTCTAAAGATGCTAATTGGTGGAGACAGGCAGCGGTCTATCAGATTTACCCTCGGAGTTTTAAGGATTCCAACGGTGATGGCATTGGTGATCTCAAGGGCATCACATCACAAGTTCCGTATCTCAAATCGCTCTCACTTGATGCAGTCTGGCTCAGTCCGTTCTATCCATCGGCTCTTGCAGATGGTGGTTATGACGTCGACGATTATCGCAATGTGGATCCAAAACTTGGAACACTCGACGATTTCGATGAGATGTTGGCAGCCCTCCACGAAGCTGGTATTCGCGTATTTGTAGATATCGTTCCGAATCACTCTTCGAATCTCCACCAATGGTTTATTGATGCTCTTAATTCAGAGCCAGGATCTCCAGAACGTGCACGCTATATTTTCCGTGACGGTAAGGGTAAAGATGGAGAGTTGCCGCCATCAGATTGGCCTTCACACTTTGCGCCATCAGCGTGGACACGCATTACCGAAAAAGATGGAAAACCAGGTCAGTGGTATTGCCATCTCTTTGCTCCAGAGCAACCAGATCTCAACTGGGATAACCCAGAGGTAGAGGCAGATTTCATCAAGACGCTTCGTTTCTGGGCTGATCGTGGTGTGGATGGATTCCGTGTTGATGTGGCGCATGCAATGAAGAAAGATCTTTCAGAGCCACTGCGTAGTCAACCAACACTTGGATATGAAAATCCTCGACTAGATGGCAAGGGCGTTTTCTTTGATCGCGCCGAACTCTTTGATGTGTATCGCGAATGGCGCAAAGTTTTCAACGAATACGACCCACCACGAGTGGCAGTAGCTGAAGCAAATGTTCCAATCGAGCGCATGCCTTTATATGCCAGTGATAAGACTCTAGGTCAGGCATTTAACTTTGCATTCCTTGATGCCAAGTTTGATCCTTCTGATTATCGTGACACAGTAAAGAAATCACTCGAGATTGCTGATAAAAACCACTCATCATCTACCTGGGTGCTCTCAAATCACGACAAGATTCGTCATGCAACGCGTTATGGATTGCACCCAATAGTTGATGAGAAAAAATGGCTACTTGCAGATGGAAAAACTCATCCTTTAGACCGCGAAGCTGGCACTCGTGCAGCGCTAGCTGCAACTATGTTTATTCTGGCGCTACCTGGATGTACATATATGTATCAAGGAGAAGAACTCGGACTTCATGAGGTCACAGATATTCCGCATGATCAGATTCAAGATCCGGCCTATGCTGGAAATCTTTACACCGAAAAAGGTCGAGATGGCTGTCGTGTTCCTTTGCCTTGGGCTTCGACCGGAAGTTCCTATGGATTTGGCAGCGGAGGTTCACATCTTCCTCAACCAACTTGGTTTGCAGAAACAAATGTTGAGAAACAAGATGGCAAAGAAGGTTCGCCACTTGAGATCTATCGCAAGG
>JACCDH010495956.1_pt1 | contig 24367 bp, 22 predicted proteins | sample 7442481 | NCBI WGS metagenome assembly JACCDH01 (sample SAMN15323433, study PRJNA562643) | freshwater metagenome | isolation source: river surface water | place: USA:Blue River Watershed | collected 2017-08-15
AGAGCTGCGCGTGAGCTTCTTCGCGCAAGAGCTGCGCACCCCGCAGCCCGTCAGCATCAAGCGGCTGGAGAAGGCTTGGGGGCAGTTGAATCATTGAGCAGATGATCAGCGCGCGAGTTGGTGCCAGATGGCGACCGACCCGCCTGTTCAGTCACAGTCAACGACACTTTTTTGGAATCTCCATGGAAATCAAAGTCAACTTTCTCGACAAACTGCGCCTGGAGGCCAAGTTTGACGACTTCACCGTGCTGGCCGATCAGCCGATTCGCTACAAGGGCGATGGCTCGGCGCCGGGGCCGTTTGATTATTTTTTGGCGTCTTCGGCTTTGTGCGCTGCGTATTTTGTGAAGCTGTATTGCCAGACGCGCGACATCCCCACCGAGCACATCCGTCTGTCGCAAAACAACATCGTGGACCCCGACAACCGCTACCTGCAGACCATCAAGATCCAGGTGGAGTTACCGGCCGACATGTCGGACAAAGACCGCCAAGGCATTTTGCGGTCCATCGACCGCTGCACGGTCAAAAAGGCGATTCAAGCGGGTCCTACGTTCATCGTTGAGGCGGTGGACAATTTGGACGCCGACGCGCAGGCCTTGCTCTCCCTGAGCCCCGATGCGCAGGCCCAGACCCGCATTGCCGGCAAGGACTTGCCGCTGGAGCAGACCATCGCCAACATGACGGCGGTCTTGGCCAATTTGGGCATCAAGATCGAGATCGCGTCGTGGCGCAACCTGGTGCCCAACGTCTGGTCGCTGCACATCCGCGACGCGCATTCGCCCATGTGCTTCACCAACGGCAAGGGCTCCAGCAAAGAGAGCGCCTTGGCCTCGGCGCTGGGCGAATACATCGAGCGGCTGAACAACAACCACTTTTACGCGGGTGTGTTTTTTGGCGAAGACCTCGCGCAGGCCGAGTTTGTGCACGACCCGCAAGAGCGTTGGTTCCAGCCCGGAAAGCGCGACGCGCTGCCCAAAGGCTTGTTGGACGCGCACTGTTTGGCCATTTACAACCCCGACGGCGAGCTCAAGGCCTCGCACCTGTTCGACACCAACTCCGGCAACCCCTCGCGTGGCATTTGTGCGCTGCCCTATGTGCGCCAGTCCGATGGCGAGGTGGTGTACTTCCCGTCCAACCTGGTGGAAAACCTGTTTGTGAGCAACGGCATGAGCGCGGGCAACACGCTGGTTGAAGCGCAGGTGCAGTGCTTGTCGGAGATTTTTGAGCGGGCCGTCAAGCGCGAGATCTTGGAAGGCGAGATGGCTTTGCCTGACGTCCCACAGGAAGTGCTCGCGAAGTACCCCGGCATCGTGGCGGGCATCGAGGCTTTGGAAGCGCAGGGCTTTCCGGTCTTGGTCAAAGACGCCTCGCTGGGCGGTGTGTACCCGGTGATGTGCGTGACCCTGATGAACCCGCGCACGGGCGGTGTGTTCGCGTCGTTTGGTGCGCACCCCCGCTTGGAGGTGGCGCTGGAGCGCAGCCTGACCGAGCTGCTGCAAGGCCGCAGTTTTGAGGGCCTGAATGACTTGCCCGCGCCCACCTTCATCAGCAACGCGGTGACCGAGCCCAACAACTTTGTGGAGCACTTCATCGACTCCAGCGGCATCGTGTCATGGCGGTTTTTCAGCGCCCAGGCTGACCACGAGTTTGTGGAGTGGGACTTTTCTGCCAAGGGAGCAGATGCCACCGCTCAAGAAGCCGCCACGCTGTTTGGCATCTTGCAGGCCATGGGCAAAGAAGCTTATGTGACGGTGCACGACCAACTGGGCGCCACCGCCTGCCGCATCTTGGTGCCGGGCTATTCCGAGGTGTACCCGGTCGATGACCTGATTTGGGATAACACCAACAAAGCGCTGTTGTTCCGCGCCGATGTGCTGAACCTGCACCGCTTGGACGACGAGGCTTTGGAGGCCTTGTTGGATCGCTTGGAGAACAACGAGCTGGACGATTACCTGGACATCGCCACCTTGATCGGCATCGAGTTCGACGACAACACGGTATGGGGCCAACTGACGGTGATGGAGCTCAAGCTCTTGATTCACCTGGCTTTGCAGCAGCTGGAAGAGGCCCACGACCTGGTGGGCGCGTTCTTGCAGTACAACGACAACACGGTGGAGCGCCGCTTGTTTTACCAAGCCTTGAACGTGGTGCTGGAAGTCACGCTGGGCGAGGACTTGGACTTGGCGGACTACGAGCTGAACTTCAGGCGCATGTTTGGCGATGAGCGCATGGATGCAGCGATTGGCTCGGTGGACGGCAGCGTGCGCTTTCATGGCCTCACGCCCACCAGCCTGCAGCTCGATGGCCTGGACCGGCACCAGCGATTGCTTGACAGCTACAAAAAACTGCACGCAGCGCGCGCGCGTGTGGCGGCGAGGCAGGCCTTGGTCTAAAGCGGCCCACCCATGAAAAAAGGCACCCGAAGGTGCCTTGGTGTTGGCGTTTACTTGCCGAACAACTTCATCAAATGCTGCCAGCCACGCAGCAAAAAGCCTGCGCGTTCGACTTCGGCTTGCGCCACCAGTGGGGCTTCGCCCACAGGTTTGCCATTGGATGTGGCGATCACTTTGCCGATCACAGCGCCTTTGGCCACAGGGGCTTCCAGGCCGGGTTTGAGTTCCACGGTGGTTTGCACTTGGGTGCCGCGTGGCACGGTCAAAAGCCACGGTGTGCCCAGGCCTGCGGCCACGGTGTCGGCTTTGCCGAAGCTGACTTTGGCGGTGCTGACCACGGCCCCGGGCTGAATGGGGGTGGCTTTTTCGAAGCTGCCAAAACCCCAGCCCAGCAGTGTGCGGGTTTGGTCAGCACGTGCCTGGGCGCTGTGGGTGTTGAGGATGACCGAGACCAAACGCATGTCGTTGCGCTTGGAAGAGGTGACCAAGCAGTAACCGGCTTCGGCGGTGTGGCCGGTCTTGAGGCCGTCCACGGTGGGGTCGGTGTAGAGCAGGGCGTTGCGGTTGCCTTGCTTGATGCCGTTGTACTTGAACTCGCGTTCGGCGTAGATGGGGTAGTACTCGGCACCGTCTTTGATGATGGCACGCGCCAAGATGGCCAGGTCACGGGCCGATGATTTGTGCGCCGGGTCGGGCAAGCCGGTGGGGTTCACAAACTGTGTTTTGCTCATGCCCAGGCGTTGGGCTTCGGCGTTCATCAGTTTGGCAAAGCCTGCTTCGGAGCCGGCCATGTGCTCGGCAATCGCTTTGGAGGCATCGTTGCCCGACTGGATGATGATGCCGCGCAGGATGTCGATGACGGTGGCTTGGCTGTTCAGCGGCAGGTACATGCACGACTCGGCGCTGGTGCCACGGCACCAGGCGTTTTCGCTCACGGTGACCAGGTCGGTGGGCTTGAGTTTGCCCGCGCGCAGGGCCTGCTCGACGATGTAGCTGGTCATCATCTTGGTGAGCGACGCGGGGGGCAGCGCTTCGTCGGCGTTGGCCGAAGCCAGCACTTGGCCAGAGTCGTAGTCCATCAGCAGCCAAGCTTTGGCGGGCAGCGCAGGGGCGTTGTCTGCCAAGGCGGATTCAGCGGCCAAGGGTGGCAGCGCGTTGGCGGCAGCAGCGGCAGCGGCTTTTTTGCCCGCACCGGCCTTTTGATGGGCGGCCGGCTTGGTGGCTTTGGGGTTGGCGGCGAAGGTGGCCGAGCAGGGTGTCAAAGCGCCAGCGGCGACGGCAAAAAGGACAGGAATGAGGGAGGAGGTCTTGGTTTGCATGGTGTTCACGGTCAGAGCCTCGATTGTCGCCGATCAAATCGTCAATTCTGCAAACGGGCGACCAATTCAACCCAGGTGTAATGCCCGCGTCACATCGATCGTCAATGGGCCCAGAAAATGAAGTCCACCACCCGTCACCACAGGAACCTCATGCCAACAGCGCCACCCGCCAACCCTTTGCTGACCGGGCCGATTTTGCCGATCTTGCTCAGGTTTTCTTTGCCCAATATGGTGGCCATGCTGGCCACGGCGCTGGCAGCGATAGCAGAGACCAGTTATGTCGGGCACTTTGGTGCGCCCGCTTTGGCGGGCATGGCGCTGGTGTTTCCCTTTGTGATGTTGCAAACCATGTTGTCGGCCGGGGCCATGGGCGGTGGGGTGTCATCGGCCGTCAGCCGTGCGCTGGGCGCGGGCGATGCCAGTCGGGCCAATGTGCTGGCCGTGCACGCTTTGTGGATCGGCATGGCGATGGGCCTGGCGTTCATGCTGATGATGGAAGTTTGTGGCCCGGCCTTCATGTCGGCGCTGGGCGGCAAGGGAGAGGCGTTGGCCCAGGCGGTGGCGTATGGCGAGGTGGCTTTCGCAGGCTCGGTGTTCGTTTGGATCGTCAACACGCTGTCGTCGGTCATTCGCGGCAGTGGAAACATGAAAGTGCCTTCGGTGACTTTGTTTGCGGTGGCCTTGGCGCAGGTCTTGCTGGGCGGCGCTTTGGGCTTGGGCTGGGGGCCGCTGCCTGAATGGGGCATGCGAGGTGTGGCCGCTGGCGGTGTGCTGGCCAATGCCGCAGGCGCGCTGTTTTTATGGGGCTATCTGGCTTCGGGCCGCGGCAAGATCACTTTGCGCATGCGCAGCACAACGCTGCACCGTCAGCACCTGATGGACATCTTGCGCGTGGGTGCCGTGGCCTGCATTTCGCCGCTTCAGACGGTGTTGACCATTTTGATTTTGACGCGTTTGGTGGCCAGCTTTGGGACGCAGGCCTTGGCCGGTTATGGCATCGGCACGCGGCTGGAGTTTTTGCTGGTGCCGATTGCGTTTGCGGTGGGTGTGGCCTCGGTGCCCGTGGTGGGCATGGCGATCGGGGCAGGCAACATTGCCCGTGCGCGCCAAGCGGCTTGGACGGCGGCGGCTGTGGCCACGGTTTTGTTGGGTGCGTTGGGGCTGGCCGTCACTTGGGTGCCCGACGTGTGGACCACGCTGTACACGCAGGACCCTTCAGTGCGAGAGTCGGCAGCCAGTTACTTTGCGTGGGCCGGACCGTTTTATGGCTTTTTTGGTTTGGGCTTGTCGCTGTACTTTTCTTCTTTGGGCGCTGGCAAGGCCGTGGGACCGGTCATTGCCGGTGCGCTGCGCTTGTTGGTGGTGGCTGTGGGCGGTTCGTTGCTGGCTTATCTGCAAGCACCGGCTTGGATGATCTTTGCCCTGGTGGGCGCAGGCATGGCCGTGTATGGCCTGAGCACGGTGCTCATCATCCGCATGACCCCTTGGGGAAATCCTGCTGCCAAGGCGTGAGCCCCAGTTCAGGCACCTAGACCTTCTGATCACTCGGTGTTGGCCCTTGCGCTGACAAGGTTTGTACCTGCCGAGACAGCTCGCGGACAGCTTCGGTCAGGGCCAGGAGTTCTTGCTCTTTCAAAATGTCGATTTTTTCGTGCAGGAGCTCGATTTCGAGCTCGGCCTTCACGTTGATCTCGTAATCGTTTTGCGCGTGGCGGCGGTCCAGCTCGGATTGGCGGTTTTGACTCATCATGATGGCCGGTGCCGTGTAGGCCGCTTGGAACGACAGCAGCAAGTTCAGCAAGATGAAGGGGTACGGGTCCCAGGCATCGGGGCCTGTCCACACATTGCCGACAATCCAAAAGACGATGGCGGTGCTCTGGATGATGATGAAGCGCCAGGAGCCCACGGTGGACGCCACGATGTCGGCCAGCTTTTGGCCGCGCGAGGGCGGCGGCACGTCCAGGTGCTCGGCGATCAAGATGGGCGCAATGCCGTGCTTTTGCCGATGGGCCTTGCGGTGCTGGCGCAGCAGTTCGAGTTGCTGCACTTCGTATGAGTGCTTGAGATCGGTGGTGTTTGTCGTCATCTGAGCCTCTGTGATGGATGCTGTCAGGGTAGCAGTGTCCACGGCGTGTTTTGTTGCTTCAGGTCATGCGTTTCGCTCTAGACGGATTGCGCAAAGCGAGGCACACTGAGCCACCCTCTGCTTGCAAACCCCATGAGCATCCAAGTCTTGATCGTCGGCATTCACCTCGCGCGCAGCACGCGGGGCAAGCCTTGCGCGCCGCCGCAGTGGCTGTGATCTTTCCCTTGTAGGTCGGCGGCTTGGAGCCCCGACAAGTGGGCGACGTACAAGCGCCACCTCAGACCTGAAGCTCCGACCTACAAAAATCTTTTTTTTACCAATTCCAATTGGGGCCGCGCACGCATCGCAGCATGGCCCTGTGGATGACTGGAGATGTTCATGGCTGATTTGTTTGAGAACCCGATGGGTTTGTGCGGTTTCGAGTTTGTCGAGTTCGCCTCGCCGGTGCCCGGTTTGCTGGAGCCCTTGTTTGAAAAAATGGGCTTTTCGCTGGTGGCCAAGCACCGGTCCAAAGACGTGGTGCTGTACCGCCAGGGCGATATCAATTTCATCGTCAACCGCGAGCCCAAGAGCTTAGCGGGGTACTTTGCTTCGGAGCACGGCCCCTGCGCTTGTGCGCTGGCTTTTCGGGTGAAGGATTCACACCAGGCCTACGCCCGTGCGCTGGAGATGGGCGCACAACCGGTGGATGTGCCCACCGGGCCGATGGAGTTGCGCTTGCCTGCCATCAAGGGCATTGGCGGTGCGCCACTGTATTTGATCGACCGCTACGAAGACGGCAAGAGCATTTACGACATCGACTTTGAATTCATCGAGGGTGTGGACCGCCATCCGCCCGGCCACGGCTTCAAGTTGATCGATCACTTGACGCACAACGTGTACAAGGGCCGCATGGCGTTTTGGGGCGGCTTTTACGAGAAGATTTTCAACTTCCGAGAGATCCGTTACTTTGACATCAAGGGCGAATACACAGGCTTGACCAGCCGCGCCATGACCGCGCCCGATGGCTTGATCCGCATCCCGCTCAACGAAGAGTCGGGCAAGACGGGCGGGCAGATCGAAGAGTTCCTGATGCAGTTCAACGGTGAGGGCATCCAGCACATTGCTTTGCTGACAGACGACCTTTTGAAGAGCGTCGATGCCTTGCAGATGGCGGGCATCCCGCTCATGACGGCGCCCAATGACATCTACTACGAGATGCTCGAAGAACGACTGACGGGTCACGGCGAGCCGGTGCCTGAGTTGCAGGCGCGGGGCATTTTGATGGATGGCTCGACCGCCCATGGCGAGAAGCGATTGCTGCTGCAGATCTTCAGCCAGACCTTGCTGGGGCCGGTGTTCTTCGAGTTCATCCAGCGCAAGGCCGACGAGGGCTTTGGCGAGGGCAACTTCAAGGCCTTGTTTGAGAGTCTGGAGCGCGATCAGATCCGCCGAGGGGCGATCGAAGTGGACGCGGTCTGAAAAACTTGGGGCCCATCCGCATCAAGCGGTGGCTCCAAGCGTTCAGCAAAAAATCAGCGCCAGCATGGCCGGGTCATCGATCAGGTTGGTCGTGGCGTAGCCGGCCAAGCGATAGGCCAGCAGCGTCAAGTAATCCAACCAAGCGTCTGAATGCATGGGCCGTATTGTCGCAAATCGCGGCCCGCATCCCAGCGGTGATCACTCTGCTTTGACGTTGGCCGCCTGGATGACTTTGCCCCAGCGCTCGTATCTGCCCCTGAAGCATGCGCGACTGCTGGCCTTGCAGGCAGGGCCTAGCATGGTGAACATTGAAAGGTTTTTGATGTCTTCCGCTTTTTCAGGTTCATTTCAGCGACTGGCGATGTCCAACCTCTTGGCCCAATCGGCCGAACAGTTGAGCTTGGCGGCGGTGCCGATCGTGGCGGTGCTCATGCTTCAGGCGGGGCCTGGCGAGATTGGCATGCTGGCGTCTGTTCAGTCCTTGCCGTTTTTGCTGATGTCCATGCCTTTGGGTTTGCTGGCCGACCGCACGTCGCGCACACGCCTGATGGCCTTGGCCGAGGCTTTGCGGGCGCTGGCCTTGTTGCTTTTGTTGGCCTTGATTCTCACGGGGCAGGTGTCGATCATGGCGCTGGCGGTGATCGGCTTCATGGCGGCGGTGGGCACGGTGGCCTTCAGTGTGGCTGCGCCATCGCTGGTGCCGGCTTTGGTGCCTGTGGAGGGGCTGGCGCGGGCCAATGGCCGTTTGGAGCTGGCCCGCAGTGCCGCCTTTGCCGCAGGGCCTGCATTGGCCGGTGCACTGATCGCCTGGACGGGGGCGCCTGCGGCCTTTGTGCTGTCGGGCATGCTGTCGGTGGCAGCGGTGCTGTGTTTGCGCGGTATTGTCGAACCGGCTCGGGCGGCCATGCCTGCCAGGCACCCTTTGTTGGAGTTGCAAGACGGCGCCAAGTGGGTTTGGCAAAGCGATTTGCTCAGGCCCATGGTGTTTTGTTCGGTGGCATGGAACATCTCTTGGTTCATGCTGCAAGCCGCTTACGTGCCCTATGCCATCCACGACCTGGGGCTGGACGCCAGCGGCGTGGGGGTCACGCTGGCCTGCTACGGCGTGGGCATGATCGTGGGGTCTTTGCTGGCACCGCGCGTGGTTGGGGCGTTGCCCTTTGGCCGCGCGATTTTGGTGGGGCCGTATGTCTCGGTCCTGTCGGCTTTGACGATGGCTTTGACCTTGTTTTGGCCCTACGGTTGGTTGGCCGCCTTGTCTTACTTTTTGTACGGTGCGGGTCCGATCCTTTGGGTCATCACCTCGACCACCTTGCGCCAGACGGTCACGCCACGCGCCATGATCGGACGGGTCACGTCCATCATCATCGTGTCGAGCACGGGTGCACGGCCACTGGGCGCGGCGCTGGGCGGTGTGTTGGGGGTGTACTTTCCCGCCTCGGTCAGCCTGTGGTGCGTGGTGCTCGGCTTTGGCGTGCAGGCGGTGATCATCACCGCGTCCAAGGTGCGCACACTCCAGCGCTTGCCTGACCCTTTGCCAGACACCTGAGCCGATCGAAGAGAAACCTCTGAGGAGACAAGACCATGGAACAAGCCGCTTTTGAAGCTTTGTTGAAACGGTTTTCGGCCGCGGCCGAAGCGGGCGATGGCGAGGCCTTTGCGCAGTGTTTCACGCCGGACGGCGTGTACCACGACTACATCTACGGCGACCACACGGGCCGGGCCGACATCGCGCACATGATGCGCGACCTGTTCCACCGCGATGCAGGGCCCGATTACCGCTGGGAGATGTTCGATCCGGTCTGCCATGGGCAGGTGGCCTATGCGCGGTCTTTGTCGAGCTTCACCTCCAAGGTGCCTGAGTTCGCGGGGCGGCAGGTGGTCATCGACGGGATCAGCCGCTTTGAATTGCGTGACGGACTGATTGCCGACTACAGCGAATCGGTCAATGGTGGCGTGGCCATGGTGCAGCTGGGTGTGGCGGCGACGCGCCTAGAGAAGGTGCTCAAGCGCTGGAGCCAGCAGTTGCTCGACCAACCCGCCACACAAGCATTTTTGGCCCGTGGCAAGCGCACGGATTGAGTTGTTTCCTGTCCATCGAAAGGCCCTGATATGAGCTACCAAGACATCCTTTACAGCGTGGATCACCGCATCGCGACCATCACGTTGAACCGGCCAGACAAACTCAACGCCTGGACCGCCGTGATGGAGCGCGAGGTGCGCGAGGCCATGGACGCTGCAGCGGCTGACGATGGTGTGCGCGCCATTGTGCTGACGGGGGCAGGCCGCGGCTTTTGCGCGGGGGCCGACATGGACTTGCTCAAAGGGCTGGACCCGAGCGACATCACCGCGACCACCTGGACGAAACCCTTTGATGTGAACCAGCGGCTGGACTACCAGACGCGTTATGGGTTTTACCCGGCGATCCCCAAGCCGGTGATCGGCATGCTCAACGGCGCAACCGCTGGCATTGGCTTGGTGCATGCCTTGTATTGCGACATTCGATTCGCGGCGGACAACGCGGTCTTCACCACCGCGTTTTCAAGGCGCGGCTTGATCGCCGAGCACGGCCTGAGCTGGATGCTGCCCCGCATCGTGGGCCACGCCAACGCCATGGATTTGCTGCTGTCGGCCCGCAAAGTGCTGGCCCCTGAGGCGCAGGCCATGGGTTTGGTCAACAAGGTGTTTGCGCCTGAGGCTTTGGCCGCCGCCACCTATGCCTACGCGCGGGACTTGGTGGACAACGTGTCGCCACGCTCGATGGCCGTCATCAAACGCCAGCAGTACGACGCGCCGTTCCAGACGCTGGCAGAAAACACGCGCCAAGCCAACGCAGAGATGGCCCGCAGTTTTGAGAGTGAAGACTTTCGTGAAGGCGTGGCGCACTTCATGGAGAAACGCGCAGCGCAATTCACGGGCCGATGATCGGGCCGGTGCTTGGCCCTCGGCTCACTTGAGGGTCATCAACGGAATGTCTTTGGCCGTGGCCAGCTTGTCCAGTTGTGCCCGAGTTTGTCCGGCCAAGAAAGCTTCGATGGCTTTGCGGGTGGCGGGCTTGAACAGGTCTTTGACCGGATGGGCCAGCTTCACGCCAGCGGCTTCGCACAGGCTGATGGCAAAGTGGGGCTCGAGCGCGGCCACCGCCACCCGGCCGTTTTTGCAGGCATAGATGCGGTAGCCCGCGTGCGCGCCACCCACAGCGCCATCGGGTGTGGTCATGCGCAACTGGCGGGGCAGGGCCAGCCACGCGGCCGCCGTGGACAGAGCCACTTCGTGGCGCGAGCCTTTGCCGCTGCTTTTTTGGGTGATCACCGCTTTGAGCGTGGCCTCGCTGGCCATGAGTGCGCCGCCCATGTCGGCAAACAGGCTGGGGGGCAGGTCCATGCCGTTGACCAAGCCGACTTCGGCCTGGTAGGTCAGATCGTGGCCGGGGATCTCGGCCAGTGGGCCAGGCGCGCCCACCACTTCGATCAGGCTGAGTGCAGGGTATTGTTTTTGCAGCGCCTTCCAGCTCAGACCCAACTTGGTCAAAGCCGAGGGGCGAAACGAGGTCAAGAGCACATCGGTCTTGGGCAGCAGCTTGTGCAGTGCGGCCTGACCTGCAGCGGTTTTGAGGTCCAACGTTTGGTGTTTGACGCCCTTGTGCAGCAGGTCGTAACCCTCGGGGGTGTAGTGCTGCATCGGGTCGCCCGCAGGTGGGTTGACCTTGGTGCAGCTGGCCCCCATTTGCGCCAAGCGCATGAGGGCTGCAGGGCCGGGCAGGTTGAGGGCGAGGCTGAGAACGCGGACACCGCGCAGGGGCTTGAGTGAGGACATGCTGGAGCCTTGAAATGATTCCAGCGAATTATGGTCAAGCGGCTGACGGGGCACTGTCACCTGTGCAGTTTTGGCGATGAAGACACCGCACTGGAAACCAGTCCCGTAGGTCGGACCTTCAGGTCCGTCATGGCTTGTGCAGGCCCTTACCGGGTCGCGTGCCATCCATCTGTCACTGGATCACTCCCCAAAATTCAGAGGCAAGCCCACGTAGTTTTCGGCCATGGTGCGCGAGCCCGCTTCGCTGTGGATCAAGTAATCGAGTTCGGCATCCTGGAACTTCTGTCCGATGTCGCCGTTTTCTGGGAAGTTGTGCATCAAGCTGGTGAACCACCAGCTGAAGCGCTCGGCACGCCAGATGCGGCGCAGGCAGCGCTCTGAATAGGCGTCGATGCCCGCTTCGGTTTTTTCCATGTAGTAAGCAATGAAGGCCGAGGACAGGTACTTCACATCGGTGGCGGCCAGGTTCAGACCCTTGGCGCCGGTGGGTGGCACGATGTGTGCGGCATCTCCGGCCAAAAACATGCGCCCAAAGCGCATGGGCTCGGTCACAAAGCTGCGCAGAGGGGCGATGCTTTTTTCGATGCTGGGGCCGGTGACCAGGTGTTCGCGGGCTTCGGGGTCGAGGCGGTTGCGCAGCTCGGCCCAAAAGGCCTCGTCAGACCACTGCTCGACCTTGTCGGTCAGCGGCACTTGCAGGTAGTAGCGGCTGCGCGTGGCGCTGCGTTGCGAGCACAAGGCAAAACCACGGGTGCTGTTGGCGTAAATCAGTTCGTGGTGCACAGGCGGTGTGTCGGACAAGACGCCCAGCCAGCCGAAGGGATAGACCTTTTCAAATTCCTTGATGGCGCTTTTGGGCGCGCTGGCGCGGCACACGCCATGAAAGCCGTCGCAACCGGCGATGAAGTCGCACTCGATGGTGTGCAGCTGGCCGTTTTTCTCGTAGGTCACGCGGGGTTTGGCGCTGTCAAAGTCATGCACCTGAACGTTTTCTGCTTCGTAAACCGTGGGCAAGCCGGCGGCCTGTCGTGCGTCCATCAGGTCGCGGGTCACTTCGGTCTGGCCATAGACGATCACGTTTTTACCGCCCGTGAGCTTGTTCATGTCGATGCGGTGCCGAGCGCCTTTGAAAAGCAAATCAAAGCCACCGTGGATCAAGCCTTCGGCATGCATGCGTTGGCCCACTCCGGCTTCGTCCAGAAGGTCCATGGTCACTTGCTCCAGCACGCCCGCACGGATGCGCGAGAGGACATAGTCGCCGCTTTGGCGCTCGACGATGATGGCGTCGATGCCAGCCTTAAAAAGCAACTGGCCCAGCAACAAGCCAGAAGGGCCTGCGCCGACGATGGCCACTTGGGTGCGTGTGGTGCTCATGGGGTGTCTCCGTCGAAGTGTCTCAAAACAATGTGCGCTAGCTTAGGCAAGGCCTTGGCATGCGGTCTTTGCTGGGCTCAGAGATTGTGCGATGATTGGCATTGATGTGCGAATTTCGCGCAAATTGATCTGGCTCAACCAAACCATGCAAAGACGCCGTTCGGGCCCGTAGCCGCGTGACAGCTCGAAGAGGGCGTCTTGCGGGTCGGCGGCTTGAGCCCCGACATTCTTCTGGAGTGATCTGATCCATGACCATCGCCAAAGCCGATTACATCGAAGGACTGGCCAAAGGGCTGTCCGTCTTGGAAGCTTTTGACACCGAACGCCAACGTTTGAATGCCACGCTGGCGGCGCAGCGCACCGGTATCACCCGTGCTGCGGCGCGGCGGCATTTGCTCACCTTGGCCGAGCTGGGGTATTTGGAAACTGATGGCAGCCATTACTGGTTGTCGGCCCGGGTGCTGCGCTTTGCGGGCAGCTACATGGCGACTTCACGTTTGCCCCGTGCTTTGCAGCCCACACTCAATCGGCTGGCCTTGCAAACGCAGGCCTCGTTTTCGGCCGTGGTGCTTGATGGTGACGAGTGCGTGATCGTCGCGCGCAGCGCGGGTGTGGCCGAGCCGGTTCGGCATTTGGCTTATGGCCTGCATCTGGGGGCACGATTGCCTGCACACGCCACCTCCACGGGTCAGGTCTTGCTGGCCAATTTGCCCAAGGAAGATTTGACCGCTTGGCTCAAAGGGCGAAGCTTGGCCAGGATCACGCCGCAGACCGAAGTGGGCATGCCCACGTTCAAGAAGATCATCAACCAGGTGCGCACGCAAGACCACGCCTTGTCCCGTGATGCCCATGAGTTGGGCATCCATGCCTTGGCCGTGCCACTGCGCAACATGCAAGGCCGAACTTTGGCGGCGCTCAATGTGGTGGGCGGCCCAGAGCAGTTGACCGACTCAGCCGTCACGCACAAATGGCTGCCACTGCTCTGGGAGGCTGCAAGAGAATTGCGACCGTTGCTCTGAATGATCTGCTAGGATACTTTTTATAAATAAAATACATTAAAAGTATTCATAATCATTTCAAGGGAGACCTATGCGCGCTTATTTGGTGGTTATTCCATTCATTTGTGTGCTCAGTGCGTGCGGTGGCGGTGGCAGTGGCAGTGGCAGTGGCAGTGGCAGTGGCAGTGGCAGTGGCAGTGCGGACTATGCGGCTGTTACGGAAAAAACATCCAGTCAACTGGCACAAATTTGTTCAGCCGACAATATTCTCAAGGAAGATGCATTGGTACCCACCCAATCAGGCACCTTGGCTGATGAACGCTACTGGATTCGTGCCTTTTTGAATGAGCGTTACCTCTGGTACAAAGACATTCCTGTGGTCAGTGCCAGTGATTCAAGGTACAACATTACAGGCGGAACCGCTTGGCAAAATTTCGCCAGGTCGATCATCAATTATTTTGATGACCAATTGAATCCGAAGTACACATCGACTGGGGTGAAAGTCGATCAATTCAGTTTTATGACAACCACCTATTCGTGGAATCAATTTGCTCAAGGTGAGGAACTGGGGTATGGGTGGCTACTCAGTGAAGAAGGTAGCGGGAGTTCAAGACGCATTTGGGTATCGTATGTTTATCCAGGCACACAAAGTGGCTCCGCAATCCAAGCCGGTCTTCAGCGCGGGGATGAGATCATCAGTGTGGATGGCTTTAAGGTTGACGATCCTGCTGTCGCCACGTCGGTGGATCAACGCGTGTTTCCATCGCGTTCGGAAAGTCACAGTTTTGTGGTCAAACGCAATGGCCAGTCGGTCACGCAAACATTCACATTGAGCGCAACCACGGCGGTGTTGCCACAGGCCGAGCACAAAGTGGTGATTGATTCAATGAATGTCAAATGGGGCTATTTGCTTTTCAACAGCCATGTGGAGTCGGCTCAGGCTCCGCTGAGAGCTGCTATGAGTGATTTCAAAGCAAAAAACATTGATCAATTGGTGATCGATTTGCGCTACAACAGCGGTGGTTATCTGGCTCTGGCCAGTGCCCTGGCATACGGTGTAGCGGGGCCAAGCAAGACATCGGGTAAGACTTTTGAAAAGGCACGCCACAGTGACAAACGAACTTCAGATGACGAAAGCTTGCCTTTCTACAGTACTGATTTTGATGGCCAAGCCATTGAAGCTTTGAATCTGTCCAAAATTTATGTTTTGACCACAAATCAAACATGCTCAGCCAGTGAGTCCATCATCAACGGCTTGCGGGGGATCGATGTCGAAGTGGTGCAAATTGGCGGCACCACGTGTGGCAAACCCTATGGGTTTATCGCCCAAGACAATTGCGGCATCACCTATGCCGCCATGGAGTTTGAAGGGGTTAACCACAAGGGACAAGGCGGTTATGCCAATGGATTCGAGCCTTTGTGCGCTGTATCAGATGATTTGTCACGCGAGTTGGGCACGACAACAGAGCCCATGTTTGCAGCTGCTGTAGCGAAACATCATGGTCTGACTTGCCCATCGTTGAGCGCTTCTCGGGCTTTAGGCTCTGTGGGCTTGCAGGGATTGGGCTCTCGCAGCACAAAACTCATGCGACCGGATTGGCAGCGCAACAAGATGTTGCGTTCAACTCAAAAGGGAGGGTGACAAGTTTCTTGCCGCTCGTGTTGGACTGCAAACTTTTTCAGTTCCGCGTTATGGCTCGTCTGCCGACATAAGCGGCCAGGGCCTGTTCACTGGTCTTGATGGGGGTGTAGCCAAAACGTGTTTTGAGCGCGCTGTTGAGCAAGACTGGCCGGTAGCGCAAAAAATCCAGCTGCTCGGGGCCGTAGCGGCTGATGCCCAGTCGGCTGCCCAGCCACAAAGTGCTATGCAACAACCACGCGGGCAAGACGAGGGTGGGCTTGTTCAGGCGCTTTGCGATCTCGAAGATCGTCAGGGCACCGTCCCCGGCCAAGTTGTAGCAGCCGCTGGGCGCATGGCCACTGAGCGCATGCAAGATGGCACCGGTCACGTCTTCGTCCCAGATGAACACAAAGGGGCTGTCGCTGCCCGCAATGGCCAAAAGGCGTGGTTTTTCAAACAGGGCGGTGATCTGGTTGTCCACCCGCTCTCCCAAGATGGTGCCGATGCGCAGCACGGTTTGCTCCAAATGCGGATGGCTTTGGCGGTATTGCGCCAGCATCTCTTCGACCAGTCGCTTGTGATGGCTGTAGGCAAAGCTTTCGTTGCCGCGCAAAGGCATGTCTTCGGTGAGCCAGTTGGGGTTGTCGGCGTGGTAGCCGTAAGCTGCGCCACTCGATGACACCACGATGTGCGCCACTCCTTGCTGCACACAGGCTTGCAACACGTTCTGCGTGCCGCCCACATCGACCGAATATTCAAATTCTCGGTTGGAGTCTTTGCCGGGGGTGACGATCGAGGCCAGGTGCACCACGGTATCGATGTGATGCACCGCGAGGGTCTCGGCCAGCGCCGGGTCGCGCACGTCTTGGGTGATGTAGGTGATGCCGGGCTGGCGCTGCGCTGGCGGCACTTCGCGCACATCCAACGTCACCACGGCTTGGCAGAGGCCACGATCGGCCAAGGCGCGGACCAGGCCCTGGCCTAAAAAGCCCGAGGCCCCTGTGATCAGGACCCGGCGGGCCTGTGGCGCGATCAAGCTGAAGTGGCGGCCGGGCCGCCGCTGGTCAAAGGTTTGCGGGCCCACCAGCCGGCCAGGATCAGGCCGGCGATGATGTCCCAAAAGCCCCAAACGCCCGCCACCACAGCCATACCGCCCAGGCCGTCAAAGAAGCTGAAGATCAGCACCAAGCCCAAACCCGCGTTGCGGATGCCCACTTCGATGGAGACAGCGCGGCAATCGTAGTCGCTCAAACGTGCCAGGCGGGCAATGACCCAGCCGGTGCCAAAGGCCAGCGCATCGTGCAACACCACGGCCAGCAGCACCAAGCCCACATAGTCGAGGAAGTAACGCCAGTTGCCCGCAATGGCGCCGATGATGAACCCGATCAGCGCCACAAAGCTGAGGATGCGCAGCGGTTTCTTGAAGCGCTCGGTCCACACTGGAAAATGGTGCACGCAAGCCAGGCCCAGCACAAAGGGCAGGCCGATGATCAAGAGGATGTGCACGAACATTTGCACCGGGTCGAGCGCGATGCTGGTCAAGAGTTTGGAGGCGGTGGGGTGGATGCCACCCCAAAACGCAAAGTTCAGCGGCATGGCCAACACCGAGATGGCGTTGGACACGGCGGTCATGGACACGCTGAGCGCCACATTGCCATTGGCTCGATGCGTCAGGATGTTGCTCACATTGCCCGGTGGGCAACAGGCCACCAAGATCATGCCCAGCGCGATGCTGGGGGAGGGCTGCAGCACCAGCGTCAAGGCAAAGGTGATGGCCGGCAAGACCAAAAACTGCGCTGCAATGCCTGCAGCAAACGCCACCGGCATGCGCAGCAAGCGGCGAAAGTCTTCCAGGCGGGTGTCCAGCGCAATGCCGAACATCAAAAAGCCGAGCACGACGTTGAGCACGGCCAGCGATGCGGGGTTGAAGTTCAGGCGGATGTCGTCAACAGGCAGCATGGTGGGCTTTCGTGGGTGGGCATCAGCCCAAGGTGGCAGCGGTTTCGCGCATGGTGCGGCGGTAGACCTCTTTGTTCACATAGCAGGACATGCGTTCGAGCTTGAGGTATTGGTAGCCACCGGACAAGTCGGGCGACGGGCCTTGGCAGGATTGCATGAATGTGGCTGCTTGCGGCGTGCCTTCTTGCAGACCCTTGAAGAAGCGGGCCATGACTTCGGCTTGTTCGGCGCGGCCTTCCCAACCCAGGCCAGCGGCTTCGACCATGCCCAGCACCGCCAGGCGCTGGTAGTGCGGTGCAAACATGTTCAGGTAGAGCTGAGGCGCCATGCCTTGCCAGTTGAGCAGCCGGTCGTCGATGAAGGGGTAGTGCAGCTTGTAGCCGGTGGCGGCCATGATCAGGTCGTAGTCGGCTTGGCTGCCGTCCTTGAAGTGCACGGTCTGACCGTCCATTCGAGCGATGTCGGCGCGCACCTTCACGTCGCCATGGCCGATGTGGTGCAGGATGAGGGAGTTCACGATGGGGTGGGACTCGTACATCTTGTACTCGGGCTTGGGAAAGCCAAAGCGCGTCGGGTCGCCGGTGAACCACTTGAGCAAGGTCGTGTCGATTTTTTGTTTGAGCCAGCGTGGCAATTTGATCTTGCCACCCACGGTGTCTGCGGGTTGACCGAACACGTATTTGGGCACGAAGTAGTAGCCTCGGCGCACCGAGATGTCCACGCTTTGGGCGTGGTGGACAGCGTCCACCGCGATGTCGCAGCCGGAGTTGCCCGCCCCCACGATCAAGACACGTTGGCCCTTGAACTGCTCGGCTTTTTTGTAGCCCGAGGTGTGCATCAACTGGCCGCTGAATTGGCCAGGCCACTGCGGCATATTGGGCTCGGCCAGGATGCCGTTGGCAATCACCACGCCTTTGTATTCGGCCGTTTCCAGCACGCCGTTGCCCGCATCGATGGTCACGCGCCAAAGGCTGTCGGCAGCTTGGCTGAGCGGCTCGACGCGCACCACGCGCACGCCAAATCGGTAGTGGCGTTTCAGGTCGAAATGCTTGGCGTAGGCCTGAAAGTAGTCCAGCAGTTCGCGGTGGCTGGGGTAGTCGGCGGTGCCTGCGGGCATCGGGAATTCCTTGAACTCCGTCATGTGTTTGCTGGAGATCAGGTGGGCCGATTCGTACACCGTGGAGCGCTGGTTGCCGATGTTCCAAAGGCCGCCCACATCGGTGTGCATCTCAAAGCCCTGAAAGCCCACGCCGTGTTTGTCGAGCGCCCGTGCGGCCGACAGGCCCGAGGGGCCCGCGCCAATCAGGGCAATTTGTTCGTGAGTTGGGGTCATGCCATGGCTCAAGGTGATCGGGTGTCGAGTCCCGGAATGGGGGTGGCGCCCGCCTGGCCTGCACGCGGCTTGCGCGGCTGGCCCAGCAGGATGCGGTCATGCCATGGGGCCGGCAGCAGTGACAAGACTTTGGACAGCCAGCCGATGCGCCTTGGCAAGACGATGTGTTCACGGCCTTGCGCCACGCCTTGCAGCAGGGCATGTGCAGCCGCATCGGGCTCCAGCAATCCGGGCATGGCAAAAGTGTTGCCTGCCGTGAGGGCTGTGCGCAGGTGGCCGGGGCTGATGGTGTGCACCGTGATGCGGCTGGGGCGCAGCTCGGCACGCAGGCTTTGCAAATAAGCGATCAGCCCGGCTTTGCTGGCGCAATAGGCGCCGTTGCCCGGCATGCCGCGCCAGCCCGCCACACTGGCCACGCCCACCAATGCAGCCGCTTGACAGCTGTCTTGAATGGCACGCAGGAAGGGATGGAAAGTGGTGGCCACGCCCAGCAGGTTGATCTCGAGCATGCGCCGCATCACGGCCAAGTCAGAGGCCTCGGTGGTGTCAAAACCACCGGCCACGCCTGCGTTGGCGATGACCAGATCGGGCGTACCCACTTGCAGCCAGTCGTTGGCCACGGCCTGCATGGCGGCTGCGTCAGACACGTCGGGGGTGTAGATGCGGCAGCGCTCGGGGGCCAGAGCCGCCAGCGTTTGCAAGGTGCTGGTGTTCATGCCCACCAAGGCCACGTGGGCGCCTTGGTTGATCAGCCGAAGGGCCAGGGCTTGGCCCAGACCGCCACATGCGCCGGTGATGACTGCGTTGCGAAACATGCCGTGTGCAAACCTGTGAATTTCTTCCAGATCATTTTGGCATGCCAAGTTCTTCACGTGATTCGGTGAAGACCCTTGTGTGACTCAAACACCCAGGTGTTGCTCGAGCACGCTGGGGTCGTCGTGCAGCGCTTGCGACGAGCCTTCAAACACCACCTGCCCTTTGACCAAAATCACGTTGCGGTCGGTGATCTGGGTGACGTGTTTCCAGTTCTTGTCCACGATGATGGCGCTGATGCCGCTTTCTTTGATCAGGCTGCAAATGCGCCAGATCTCGCGGGCTATCAAGGGGGCCAGGCCTTCGGTGGCTTCGTCCAGGATCAGCACATCGGGGTTGGTCATCAAGGCCCGGCCGATGGTCAGCATTTGCTGCTCGCCGCCAGACAATTGCTGGCCGCCGTGGTTCAAGCGCTCCTTGAGGCGTGGAAAGGTCTCCAGCACGCGCTCGAAAGTCCAGTCGCGGTGGCCCGCGCCGCTGGCGGCGCCTGCTCTGGCTTGGCCTGGGCGGGAGGCCATCACCAAGTTCTCTTTCACGCTCAGGTTGCCAAAGATCCCCCGGCCTTCGGGCACATAGGCGATGCCCAGTTGCGCCACTTCAAAAGTGGGGCGGCCGTTCATGGCCTGGCCTTTGATGTGAACGCTGCCGCTTTGCGGCGGCACAATGCCCATGATGGACTTGAGCAAGGTGCTTTTGCCCATGCCGTTGCGACCCATGAGGCCAATGGTTTCGCCCCGGCCCACTTGGAAGTCGATGCCGCGCAGGATGTGGCTGGCGCCGTAGAAGGTGTTGAGGCCCTGGGCTTTGATCAAGAGTTCGCCCATCTCAATGCTCCTCTCCCACTTCTTCACTCACTTCTTCACCCAAGTAGGCCGCTTGCACGCTGGGGTCGGCGCGCACCACAGCGGGTGTGTCGCTGGCGATCACCTGGCCGTTGACCATCACCGTCAGGTGGTCGGCCAGGGTGAAGATCGCGTCGATGTCGTGTTCGACCAGCATCATGGCGTGGTCTTTTTTCAGGCGCAGCAAGAGCTGCACCATGCTCTCTGCTTCGGCCACGCCCATGCCGGCCAAGGGTTCGTCCAGCAGCAGCACCACCGGCTCGGTGGCCAGCGTCATGGCGATTTCGAGTTGACGTTGTTCGCCGTGGCTGGCAGCACCGGCCATGGTTTGGCGGCGGCCCTGCAAACCGGCCAACTCGATGGCGCGTTCAGCTCGCTCGTTGACGGCCTTCAATTGGGAGGCCTCACGCAGCCAGCCCAGGGGGTTGAAAGGCGAGGGTTGCACACGCGACTGCGCGGCCAGGCGCACGTTGTCCCAAACGCTGAAGGTGCGGAAGATGTTGGTCTTTTGGTAGCTGCGGCCCAAGCGGTGGCGCGAGATTTTCTCGGGCGACCAGCCGGTGATGTCAAGGCCGTCCAGCGTGATGGTGCCGCTGGTGGGCGGCAAGTCGCCCGAGAGCAAATTGGTCAGTGTGGACTTGCCCGCGCCGTTGGGGCCGATCACGGCGTGGATATGGCCCAACCACAAATCGACGTTGACATCGTTGACGGCGGCCAGGCCGCCAAAGCGTTTGGTCAGCTGGCGGGCCGACAGCAGGGTTTGGCGTTCACTCATGGTGCGCCTCCTTGCGTGCGAAGATGCTGGAGATCAGGCGGGTGATCAGGCCCAAGATTCCTTTGGGGGCAAAGACGATCAAGGCCACGATGAACAGGCCCATCCACATTTGCCAGTGCTTGCCGGTTTTGAATGTGCCCAGATCGGGCAGGTCTTTGAAGACATGCAGCAGCATTTCAAAACTGAAGGCCCCGATGATGGCCCCCGCAAAATTGCCCATGCCGCCCAAGATGACCATCATGATGGCGTGCGCACTCATGTGAAAGCCCATGAGTTCGGGGTTCACAAAACCGCTTTGCGCCGCCCACAAATAACCGGCCAAACCGGCCAGGGCCCCGGCCAAGGTGAAGGCGGCCAGCTTGTGGCTGAAAGCGCCAAAGCCCAAGGCCCGCATGCGGTGCTCGTTGACGCGGATGCCCGACAGCGCCCGGCCAAAAGGGCTCCACAAAAGGCGGCGCAAGAAGGCGTACACGCCCACCAAGCAGGTGAGGGTGAAGAAGTAAAACACCTGTTTGTTTTCCAGATCGACCAGCACCGCATCGGGTTTGAAGTTGAGGAACAAGCCGTCCGAGCCGCCCAGCGCCTTGTTGTCAAAGAACACGAAGAACACCATTTGCGCAAAGGCCATGGTGACCATGATGAAGTAGATGCCCTGGGTGCGCACCACCAGAAAGCCGATGATGAGCGCCGCCAGCGCCGAGCCCCCCACGGCCAGGGGCAAGCTGGTGTACAGGCTCACCGGTTCGCCCGATGGCGTCAAGAAAGCCAGCGCATATCCGGCGATGCCAAAGTAGGCCGCATGGCCCAGCGACACCAGACCGGTGACGCCTTGCAAGAGGTCCAGGCTCATCGCGAAGATGGCCAGGATCATCATGCGGTTGACCATGTCGATGTAGAAGTTGCTGCCCACAAAAGGGAAGGCGATCAGGGCCGCCAGGCCCAGCACGAGCAGCAGCTGCACGCTGCGCGGCAAGATTTCCAGATGGGTTTGGGGTGCGCTCATGATGGCCTCATTGTTTGAAAAGGCCCTCGGGCTTGTACAAAAGCACCGCGGCCATGAGCACATACACCAGCATGCCCGAGACTTGGGGCAGCAGGACTTTGCCAAAGGTGTCCACCAGGCCCACCAGCAGTGCAGCGATCAAGGCGCCGCGTACCGAGCCGATACCGCCAATGACCACGACCACAAAGCACATGATCAGCACTTGCGAGCCCATATTGGGGTAGACGCTGGAAATCGGCGCCGCGATCATGCCGGCAATGGCCGCCAAGCCCACGCCCAGTGCAAACACCACCGCGTGGATCAGGCTGATGTTCACACCCAGGGCTTCGGTCATTTCGTGGTTGAAAGCTCCCGCACGGATCTTCATGCCCAAGCGGGTTTTCGAGATCAAGAGGTACAGAGCCAAAGCCAGCAAGAGGCACACGCCCGACATGAACAGGCGGTACACCGGATAAGACAGCGTGTCGGTCAGCGCAATCGAGGCCGACAGGGCCTCAGGGATTTGCACACCGTGCACATCGTCGCCCCAGACCATGGAGCGCAGTTCTTCAAAGACGTAGATCAGGCCAAAGGTCAGCAGCACTTGGTCGAGGTGGTCGCGGTGGTAGAAGTGTTTGAACAGCAACTTCTCAAGCAAGAGGCCAAAGACCACCGACAGCAACGTGCCCACGATGATGGCCAGCGTGAAGCTGCCCAGCAGGCCCGACAAGGACCAGGCCAGAAAAGCACCCAGCATGTAGAAGCTGCCATGCGCGAGGTTGACCACACCCATGATGCCGAAGATCAGCGTGAGGCCAGCAGCCAGCATGAACAGCAGCAATCCGTACTGGACGCTGTTGAGCAGCTGTATGGAAAAATTGACGAGGTCCATTGGGGTGGGTCTTTGCGCAGCGGGTGTGAAAACGGCGGAACCAGTCCGCCGTTCACGAGAAGGGCCTGCCGTTCAGACAAGCCTAGAGTGTCTTACATCCGGCAGCCGGCGCCAGAGTCGGCCAGGGCTTTGGCGGCCACGCCGATGACTTTGTTTTCTTTGCTGGACACTTCGCGCAGGTAGATGTCTTGCACTGGGTTGTGGGCCTTGCTCATGGTCCACTTGCCACGGGGGCTGTCGATCACGGCCACTTCCATGGCCTTGATCATGTCGGCTTTTTTGCTGACATCGCCTTTGACCGCGTTGGCGCCCTGCACCAAGAGCAAGCCGGTGTCGTAGCCTTGAACGGCGTACACATCGGGCTGCATCTTGAAGGTTTTGGCGTAGTTCAAGCGGAACTCTTTGTTGCGCTTGGTTTCGATGCCGTCACCGTAGTGCAGTGTGGTGAGCACGCCGTCGGCTGCGGGGCCCGCGGCATCGAGCACGCCTTCGGTCAGGAAGCCCGAGCCATACAGCGGGATCTTGCCTTTGAGGCCTGCAGCAGCGTAATCCTTGAGGAACTTGGCCGCGCCACCACCAGCGAAGAAGCAGGCCACAGCATCAGGCTTGAGCGCAGCGATTTCGGTCAGCAAAGCTTGGAACTCGACGTTGGGGAAGGGCAGGCCCAATTCCTTGACGATGGTGCCGCCTGCCTTGGTGTAGCTTTCTTTGAAGCCTTCAAAGGCCTCGTCGCCAGCGGCGTATTTCCAGGTGATCCAGACCGCCTTTTTGTGGCCGCGCTTGACCATGGCTTCGCCCAGGGCCATGGTCGGCTGGCTGTTGGAGAAGCTGGTGCGGAACACGTTGGGGGCGCACTGGGCGCGGGTGGCAATGTGCACGCCTGCGTTGGGGATCAGGCTGATCACGCCGCTGTCGCGGGCCACTTTGTGGATGCCCATTTGCACGCCCGAGTGGACTGTGCCGATCAGCACATCGACCTTGTCGCGTTGCACCAGTTTGTTGGCGTTTTCGATGGCTTTGGAGGGCTCGGATTCGTCATCGACCTTGAACCACTCGATCTCACGACCGCCGAGCTTGCCCCCTTGCTCGTTGATGGCCATGCGCACACCGTTTTCGATGGCCACGCCCAGTTGGGCAAAAGTGCCGGTGTAGGGCAGCATGAAGCCGACGCGGATCTTGCCGGTTTGGGCCAGTGCGCTTGGCGGCAGCAAAAGTCCGGTGGATGCAGCGCCCACCAGGGCGGCGCCTTGGCCGAGCATTTGGCGGCGGGATGTTGGTTGGGTCATTTCAAAGGTCTCCAGGTCTTGCAAATCAAGGGGGCGTCAGCCGGATCGAGGCGCGCACAAGCAAAGCATAGCGGAGGAAAAATGCTTGCGTCATGCATTATGTTGCACAAGAAGCATGGCCTTGCCTAGGGGGATTCCCGGGTTCCGGGGCGGGAGATGCAAAAAACCGCATCTTTCTTGCCTGGGCCGGGGACGGGTGCGGGGAGGGGTGGCCTGTCCGACAGGAATCGAACCTGTGACCCACAGCTTAGAAGGCTGTTGCTCTATCCAACTGAGCTACGGACAGTTGTAAAAACAAAAAAGGCCCTGACGGGCCTTTGATGTTCAGTGCCCTCACGGGTCTTGAGAAATGGTCGGAGCGGCGGGATTCGAACTCGCGACCCTCTGCTCCCAAAGCAGATGCGCTACCAGGCTGCG
>JACCDH010260407.1_pt1 | contig 24359 bp, 39 predicted proteins | sample 7442481 | NCBI WGS metagenome assembly JACCDH01 (sample SAMN15323433, study PRJNA562643) | freshwater metagenome | isolation source: river surface water | place: USA:Blue River Watershed | collected 2017-08-15
CACCGTGCACGATACGTGAATGTTGGGCGGAACCCCACCGGCATACTTGATGCGACCCCAACTTTTCCATCTGTGATTTTGTAAGCTATCACACTTGCCTCTACGTTTACACGTGATTACACGCACCCATAATAGTATTTATCGTGTAAAAGTATAATGCCGATTAATTTATATGAAATTTTTGCAATTTTTTCCATGCCAACGTTTATGCATGTTTGGTGCGATTTTTTTATTACAGTACTGACACGTCACAGTTTCTTTCTTAACACCAAGTTTAGCTAAACGCATCTTCTCTTTAGTCTCATTTGAAACAGTTTTTCCGGAATGAGCTAAGCTTAATTTTTCACGAGTTTCTCTTGATGCTGGATCACGTAATCGTTGTGATTCTTTCATTTTTTGACGAACTTCATGCGGGATTGTTCTACCAGACAACGAATCTCTTATTTTTTCTTTATGATCTTTTGGTAAAGACTTTCCCTTATTCCATGGAACTTTAGGTGTGTCAGTATAATGATGTATGATATCGCTCTTGTTTAGCCATCTCTTAGACTTTCTAACTTTCATTCGCTTAAGAACACGGTGTTCCCATCCACGTGCAGCATCTCGCGACTCAAAGGTTTTTCGTACTTCTACCACGTCAGGTTCGCCATACGTTTTTCTAGCTTCAGCTACATAACTAGAAGAAGTGAAGTATGTAGTCCATAGGTTACTCGGGTTAGCAGTCTTTGAGTACTGGCAACCATAATACCAAAGGTCTAATTTTGACCAGCCGATCAAATATGTGTATGGAACGCTCATGCTGAACTCCGTTACGTTTTGCACCCATGCTATTATTTATACGAAAAGTGTGCTCGGGCTATTGACATTTGCAAAATTTTTGATTATATCTAACTAGTAACAAAGAGGAAAGACAACATGCTCATCGATCAAACTGTCACTGTCGGCCAGAACGTTCGTGCCTTCCTCAACAAAAATGCTCGTGGAAAGGTGGTCGCGGTCGACGGTATGCGGTTGACAGTTCAGTGGGAAGGTGGTAATATAGTAGAAGTTAATCGGTACAATGTTATCGTCATGAAACCCGGATACTAAGGAGCTAGTATGCAAACCGTACGCGAACTGATCGAAGAAGCTATCACCGAAGCCCGTATCCTCGAGTGCGCTCGAGCTACCTTCGATGTCGACAACATGCTCCTGACTGCCATGCGTCTTTCCGGAGCTCCGTTCTCTTTTGTAGAGATGGTGTATGATGAGGAGCAGAAACAAGCAGCATGATTCATCGCAAGGCATCATTTAGTCGAAGTCGTGATCCGACTGACATCTACTACAAACGCATCCTTGAGATGATGCGTGACTACAAACTGACAATGCAAGATGCGATCATCTGGGACATGGACGGCTTTATGCCGTATCCTTCTCGTGGAATGATCATGACTGAAGAAGAGGAAATCGACTTCTATCTGCACATCAACTACATTCCAGCAGATAGTCGGGTTTTCTTTCAAGGAGTTGCCCTTGGCGCTTATGACTATACACTCGAAGTCGAAGAAGACGAAGCCGAACAAAAAGACACTGGAAGCCCAAGCGAGACATGAGCAATGGCTTGCTTCGATGGGTATCACTGAACGCAAAAAGCTGAAAGGTGTTGAGCACACGAATCTTCGAGCTGGACTGATTGAGAATGCTAAGCTGACGAATGGGATCGCTGGAAACGGATCGAAGAAAGAAGCAAACGTATACACTGGTGATTATGTGAAAGGCATTGCGACTATGCATAAGTCGAATGCTGTGCCAATCACAAGTGGAGAACAGGCTATTGAAGTAGCACAGATGAGGAGGAGTTGAGGCTCCTCCTTTGTCTTATAAATAAGATATAAAGTAGATCGGAGTAACATGCCTTGACTAATTTAGATGTGAATTTCATAAAGCGTGCTACAAGAGTGACGTCGTTCAACTTAACTTCTGCTGATTTTAATCATAAAAGGTACAAGTTAGAAATACAGCATCTATATAACCAACATATGTTTGGTTCGTTTGATCCCAACTTAGCACTAGATCGACTCGATGTCGCAGCATATAACAGGCTAGTTCGGTTAGTAAAGAGTGACGATAAGGATCAATACGAGAAACTTCACAATCTTCCATTAAAGGGAATTGGTCCTGGAGAAGCTGCACTGTTTTTGTTTACTAAGAACGGTTATCTTGGTGGAGGCTCTAGCGCTGGCGTTGACTTCATCGATGGTACAAAAAAGTACGAAGTGAAGGCAGTTAAGTGGAAAAGTAAAGCAACTAAAGATTATGTTTCAGACTTTAAGCTTGGTGGAAACATCGCAGGCATGGCACAACTGGAATCACAAATTCAGCGTGCATTTTATAAGCGTGGCTATACGAGTTCTCAAGGTGCACCAGAAATTAAGGGGTCACTATTTCAACTCTTTGAAAAAGAACATCCAAGCGAATATGCTGATTTTGAAAAACAATATCAAGATTTAGCTAAAGAATATTTTTCTGGTCATGAAGTAGTTTTTATTCAAACCGAAACTAATCAATCTGACTTCGGTGAGATCATTGCCATAAAGCAAGTTAAGGCTAGTGACATAAAAATGGAAAGATACACAAGCCGTTCAATCAAACCACTGGTAAAAATATGATTAAATTTAATACTTTTCTCGTAGAAGCAAAGAATGTGCACATGGAGCACATTGAAGATAACATACTCAATGCAGGTGTTGAAGGCGCTCGACAGTCAATCAACTACCTTCGTTCTCTTCGTGATATGCTTGCTGGAAACTCTGCAAAGTCTATGAACGTTACCATTAAATGGGACGGCGCGCCAGCTGTGTTTGCGGGTATTGACCCAAGTGATGGCAAGTTCTTCGTTGCAAAGAAAGGGATCTTTAACAAGGATCCTAAGGTCTACAAAACTGATGCTGACATCGATGCCGATACGTCAGGTGATTTGAACACTAAGCTTAAACTCGCACTCGCGGAGTTGCCTAAGCTTGGTATTACAGGAGTGGTACAAGGTGACTTCCTATATTCGAAAGAAGATCTACGAGAAGTGGATATTGATGGAGAACCGTATATTACTTTCCATCCTAATACGATTGTTTACGCGGTACCAAAGAACAGCGAACTCGCTCGTGAAATCCTTGCCTCAAGAATCGGTGTGGTCTGGCACACTACATACCGAGGAGACTCTCTTGAATCAATGTCAGCGAGTTTTGGCGAGGAGATCGCAACTCGCCTCAAGAAAACGAAATCGGTCTGGTCGGTAGACGCAATGTACAAAGACGTCTCGGGCTCTGCTAACTTCAATGCAACTGAGACGAAAGAGATCACCGAACTGCTTTCAAAGGCAGGCAAGATTTTCTCGAGTCTGAAGCGTTCGTCACTCGATGGAATCTCCGATAACGAAGATCTGTTGATTCGAGTCAAAGCATTCATCAACTCAAAGGTTCGTACCGGTGAACGCATTGGCAATACCACAAAGTTTGTCGACGATCTTGTTAAGTATGTACACGACTACTATCAAAAAGAGATTGATAAGAAAGCTACAGAGAAGGCAAAGGCCACTGTAGAAGTTAAACGCTCCGAAGTCATGAAGTACTTCTCAAACACACCGAAGTCAGACATCATTAAGATCTTTGATATGTACGACCTCATCGTCGATGCTAAACACATGGTTGTTCGTAAGCTCGACAAAGCAAAACAAATTGGCACATTCCTTAAGACTGCTGATGGTTACAAAGTGACCGAGCAAGAAGGATTCGTTGCCATTGATCACATGGGTAAGAACGCGGTCAAACTGATCGACCGTCTTCAGTTTAGTCGCGCAAACTTCTCGCCCGAAATTCTAAAAGGATGGCAACGCTAATGGCACAGTTTAATAAGAACACTCACCAGTACTCGCAAGACAACAAGACTCTGTTTGAAACGGTGATGCTTGCCGATCAGTACGGAAACAACATTGGTCCGGCAAACCCATCCGGCATCGCAATTGACGCGTTTGGAAGATCACGTGTGTCAATGCCATTGACTCTCTTTGATTCTTCTCACCGTTTTGCAGACAATGGCCTATGGGCAACCGCAAACACTGCAGGAGGCACTTACGCTTTCTCTGCTAATGAAGGTGTAGTTAACCTAAGTGTAAACACTTCTTCAGGCGCAGAAGTCGTTCGCGAAACTCTAAAAGTGTTTTCATACCAACCCGGTAAGTCTTTGCTTAATCTTAATACATTCACGATGTCTCCAGCAAAGGCAGGACTAAGACAACGTGTCGGTTATTACGGTGCACAGAATGGTATGTATCTTGAACTAGATGGAAGTACGCTATCATTCGTAGAACGTACATACACTGGTGGAACGATGCAAGAGACTCGCGTCTCACAGGCGAACTGGAATATGGATACGCTTGATGGAACCGGTCCTTCACTGATGACTCTCGACATCACAAAGGCACAAATCTTGTGGATGGATATTGAGTGGCTTGGTCTTGGAAGTGTGCGTATGGGCTTCATCATCGATGGGCAAATCATTCATTGCCACTCGTTCCACCACGCAAATAGAATCGGTACGACCTATATCACAACCGCATCTCTGCCGTTGCGTTATGAAATCACAAACACCTCGGCTACATCAGCGAATAGCACACTCAAGCAAGTGTGTTCAACCGTAATCTCAGAAGGTGGTTACGAACTTCGCGGTAAACAAGGTGCAGTTGGTACACTTATTACTACACCAAAAGCGCTTGCTACTGCGGGTACGTTTTATCCAGTTGTTTCTATTCGTTTAAAGTCAACACACCTTGATGCAATTGTGATTCCGACGGCTGCTTCATTCCTTGGTACAGGTAATGGTATCAACTATAATTGGAAAATCATGTCTGGTGCTGATATCACTACCGGTTCGTGGACTCCGGCAGGAGCTGACTCAGCAGTAGAGTACACACTCGCTGGTACTGCAATGACCGGAGGTAGAACTCTTGCTAGTGGTTATCTTAACGCTTCGAACCAGGCTACTCCAGCGCTCGATATCCTTAAGCAAGCACTGTTTCAATTCCAACTCGAAAGAAACAGTTTTACTTCAGCACCCGGTACGTTTACTCTAGCCGTTGCGGCCGACACCAACACTCAGACGTGCTTTGGGTCTTTAGACTGGGAAGAAATCACCCGCTGACTAGCGGCTATGACATAATGTCTATATACTCTGTCGCCTTTTTGTGATAAATATATCCGTATAGAACAGGAAAGTATACGGAGAAAGAAATGTTTGCCGCTATTAACGAAACCGCTCGTGCGATATCACCAATATCAACGGTGATCGCGAACGGAATACTGAATTCAATCTCGTTCACGCTTCGCATAATCGAAGCATCGAGAATCCCACATCATGAAAAGGCGATCCGCGAACTCGCCCACTCACTTAAGGCCGAGTATCCCTTTGAGTCAACCGACTACGTTGAAACACTTGCACGTAGCATCTACAAGGATGCATCGAATGCTTAATCGTATCAAAGAATTTTTCAAATCCAACTATGAGTCTGAGAAAGATCGTGCTATTCGTTATCTGTCAGAAGCATATGATCATGTCGACCTCGAACGTCGTATGAAAGAACTCGATGATCGCGGTGTTCGTTGGTACTAATCGTGTGCGATAAATAGTATTGAAGTCAGGAGAGCCTAGGCTCTCCTTTTTATTTTGGAGGTTGTTATGGAACTAGAACTAAGACAGTGTGGCGTTGAGAACATTAAAGAACTACATTGGATTAAAGGTGATACGGGCGCGTGGACAGGCCCACTCGCAGACTGGATTGAATGCAAGGATTCATTCATGTCTAACGTATCTAACTTCGACACTGTAGTCCAAGCTGGCGGATGTTGCGGTATGTATCCGCGATTCTACAAGAACTACTTCAAAAACGTATATACGTTTGAACCAAATCCAGATAACTATGAATGCCTAAAGAAAAACTGTGATGGCATTCAAGGTATTCTGCACGGCCAGTATGCATTGGGCCCTACACCATCTAAAGTATCGATGAATTATGCTAGACCAGGCGGTGATGATATTAACGTTGGCATGCATACGATCAACAATGCACCAGGCAATATTGATATGATCATGATTGATCAATTAAACCTTTCAGCGTGTGATCTAATCCATCTCGACATTGAAGGATTTGAAGAAGGTGCAATCTATGGTGCTCTGCAGACGATAACGAAGTATTGGCCAGTTATCATTGTTGAAAGGGGCAATGGTCGTAATCTACTTGAAAGACTTGGCTACGTAGCTCGAGCTACCCTTAAAATGGATGTAGTATTCGTTAAAGACCATCGATAATATAAATATCCACAGTATAGCAGTTAGGCTAAGGTAAACCTGCGTTAGAGGAGAATAACATGACTGAAGAAGTAAAAAAGACTTCTAAAAAAGACGAGATTAAGAATAAGAACGTCATTATCATTAATCCCGTTATGCAGGAAGCAACAACCAAAAAGGTAGTAACCTCATTTGGTAGAATGAATCCTCCAACCATCGGTCATGAGAAGCTTATCTCTAAAGTGAAAAGCGTAGCTAAATCAATTGGTGCTACAACAGAAGTATATCTTAGCCACAGCCAAGACGCTAAAAAGAATCCGCTATCATATGAAGATAAGGTAACGCTAGCAAAAGAAGCATTTGGTACAGTAATCAAAAGCTTTGCAGGCAAGACCCTTATTGATGTTATGAAACACCTCGATAACACTTACGACGACGTCACACTCGTCGTAGGCCAAGATCGCGTACAAGAATTCGAAACATTGCTGAATAAGTACAATGGAAAGGAGTTTAACTTCTCTTCCATCAAAGTCGTTTCTGCAGGTGAGAGAGATCCTGATTCAGATTCAGTCGAAGGCATGTCTGCGTCAAAGATGCGTGAAGCTGCTAAAGAAGGCAATGCTCACAAGTTCAAAGGTGGACTACCAAAAAGACTTCAGCAACATGCCGACGACATATATGATATGGTTCGTGCTGGTATGAAGCTATCAGAAGAATCAGACCTTGAAGAATTCGTGCTTACACTTGACCAACGCAGAAAGCGTGCATTGGTCATGCGCAGATACGAACGTAAGATGCAAATGGCAAGAGAACGCCTTAAGAATCGCATCGCTGACAATAAGAAGCTTCTCTCAAGATCACGCAAAAAGGCGATTGACCTGATCCGTGCAAAGGTTGCTGGAGCAAAGGGTCTTGAGTACAAAGATCTTTCACCTAGCGAAAAGATCGTGATCGACCAAAGAGTAGAGAAGAGAAAAAGAGCAATTGCAAAGATCGCTGCTCGCCTTCTTCCAAAGGTTCGTCAGGCTGAGCTTCAAAGAGTATCAAACCTGCATTCACACAATGTGGTCAATGAGCAGTTTGAAGCACTCATTGAAAACGATAAGTACTATGCAGGTCTGAGTTCATCTACTGCTGATAAGCGTAAGGCTCATTTTGCTAAGCATGGTAAGATGGACGACAACAATCCTGATGCATACAAACCAGCACCTGGTGATGCAACTGCAAAGACTAAGACTTCTGTACATACTCGCCGTTATCACATGATGTACAATGGTGATGGTCAACTCAAGTATGATCGTCGCTTCCGTGCATTCCGTCATATCGTTCGCAATGAAGAAGTCGAAGTTCAATCAGATGAGGAACTACTCGACATCATTGAAGAAGCATTTGAACTCGCAGAACAGATCAATACCTCGGTTCTTCTCGATGAAGAAAAGTCGATGGAAGGCCTCAAGAAAAAGGCTGAGAAGTCTGGCATCTCATATGGTACTCTAAAGAAAGTTTTCGATCGTGGTGTTGCTGCATGGAGAACTGGTCATCGTCCTGGAACTACTCCACAACAGTGGGGATACGCTCGAGTGAACTCATTCATCACTGGCGGTAAGACTCGTACGACTGCAGATGCTGACCTTGCAAAGAACATGAATGAAGCATTTGAAGACTTCATCACTGAAGGTGTCAACGATCCTTCGATCTTTAAAGCAGTGTTTCTTGCAGGTGGTCCAGGTTCGGGTAAGTCATTTGTCGTCGGTAAGACTGCATTGACTGCACTCGGATTCAAGGTCATCAACTCCGATGATATCTTTGAACGCGCTCTTGCAAAGGTTGGCCTTAAGGCAACTCCAGAAGACATCTATTCAGAGAAGGGCCAAGCAGTTCGTGGTGAAGCAAAGGCTCTCACTGGTAAGAAGATGGACCTTGCATTGAATGGTCGCCTCGGCCTTGTGATCGATGGAACCGGCAAGGACTACGATAAGATCGAAAAGCAAGCAGCTAAGCTCAAGAAGCTTGGTTACGAAGTTGCAATGATCTTCGTCAACACCGACCTTGATACTGCTAAAGCCCGTAATCGTGCACGTCCACGCTCACTTCCAGATGCGGAAGTCGAAACAATGTGGAATGGCGTACAAAAGAACCTCGGTAAGTTCCAGAACTTCTTTGGCCAAAAGATGTTCATCATTGACAACTCAGAATCTTCTAACTTCGAAGGTGCAGTACTCGGAACGTATCGCAAGATTAGTTCATGGGCTAAGGTTCTACCTTCAAACCCAGAAGCAAAAGCTTGGGTCGCTTCTCAGAAGAATCTCAAAGAAGACAAGATGTCATTCAAACATCACCTTGGAATTGGTGTCCCATTTAAGCATATCGCAAAAGACGCGCTAAGACATGTTGACACCGACCTAGACAGTGATGTTGATCAAGACGACTTCAAGAAGAGTGTGCCAGATGAAACCAACGCTGCTCCAGATATCACAAAAAGATATCAGAAAAAGTATGCCAATGATAAGAAGAGCGCACTGAAGCATATCGCATTCGAGCAATATCATGTTCAAACTGACCTTAACCCAGTGTTGGTGACTGACCCTGAGTCTGATAAGTCAAAGATTGGTCCTATTGCACACAAGTATCTCAGAGGCGCACTCGCACGGGCAGACAGAACAAAGAAGCTTCGTGCTTACCATGAAAACTACGGTGCCGGATTTGAAGGCACTGATGATCTTGTACAGAACTATAAGGCAGCAACTCCTGGTGAAAAGGGAACGCCTAAGAAGCCAAAGATCACCGATGGTATCAATGAAGCATTTGAAACCATGATGGAAGCTGAAGAGTCTGATGTCGAAATCACTGCTTCGAAGATGAAAGACTTTGAGAAGTTCGTTGATCGTATGTTCGAGAAGTTCAAGATTGACTTCGAGTTTACTAAGCACTTTGGTGAACGTATGAATGATGATCGTAACTCACCAAAGATCAAGCTCAAAGAACTTGCAGATTTGATCAAAAAGATCTATGCTAAGAATGGTAATCCTTTGAAAGGTAAAGCCGGTGCTGAACTTGTCGTGAAAGATCTTCAGTCAGATCTTAACATGCCGATCGTAGTCAAGTACGACGAAAAGAACGACGAGATCGACATCGTGGCAAAGACCATCATGCGCAAGAAAAACTTCTCAACCCCTAACCCAGTCGTCAAGTACTGAGAGGAAATCATGAAAACATTTAAGCAAATTCTCGCAGAAGCAAAAGACGAAGGCGAATATGGCCAAGAAGGTGGGATGGCAAAGTCCCAACTTCGTATGATGATTGCTGCAGCAAAGCGTCTTCATACTATGCTAGGGGACGACGATGAACTTCCAGGTCACATCGTAGCAGATTTAGTTTTGGCAACCGATTACATTACCAGCGCTGCTGACTATATGGAATCAGAGCTTGCCGACGAAGATGAATTTAACGAAGAATAAGGATCACTAACATGACAGACTTTACACAACTCACCGACAAAGAACTCTCAGAAGCGATCGACTTTCATCGTCGTCAGCGTAACCTATCTCGTGGCGTTAATGAAGCGATGCATATGCGTCAGGTTCAAAACGTTCGTCTTCTCGAAGCTGAAGAAGCACGTCGACTTGAAGAAGCAGAGAAAGCAGCATACCATTACTATGTGACCCATAACAGAGGTGATAAGAATAGTGATTGGACTGTTACTCATGCCAAAAAGAAACCATTTGCCACAGCAAGAGATGCTGCCGATCATATCGCGAGATCCGGTGGTCGTCAGAGTGGAACGGTGCACACAGTCAATGCTAAAACTGGTAACATCGTGCAAGCTCGTAGTTATGATAGCGGACAAGCCGGTTATCCAAGAGATCCAGGAATTGGTGATCCACGCCATATCCGCGATCTGAAAGAAGAAGTCGAGCAAATCGACGAACTTTCAAAGAAGACCCTCGGTTCATATGTTAAGAAAGCAGGTGGCACGTCATTGAATAGTGCTGGTGCCCATATGGCTGATTATGGTGCTAACAGTAATCAAAAATCTTTCAAAAAGGGTATCAACAGAGCAAAGGGCGTCATGCGCGCTGCTGATCGTCTGACGAAAGAAGAAGCCGAGCTTGACGAAGGCATTAAAGAAAAAATCAGCGGTGTAATTCGTCGCGAAAAGCAAAAAGAATATCCACTACTTCAAAACCGTCGCGATGTTGCCGCTAATAAAGCAGGCGCAGCATATGCAGCTGGTGATCATAAAAAAGGTGATCGCTATATGAAATGGCGTGAAGATAATATGAAGAAAGAAGAAGTTGAAGAACTCGACGAGCTTTCAAAAGATACTCTGAATTCATACTGGAAGAAAGCAGCAACTGCTCGTTATCCACTTGATGTGAAGGCACGTAAGGCTCAAGATCAAAAAACGAATCGCATTCGTTCAGGTAAACCACTCGCTGGTTATAAGCCTAAGGATGAATTGTCGGCTGATGAAAAGCGTACACACATGAATCGTATTCATGGTATGAGTCGTGCTGGTAAGACGTTATTCCGTTCAGAAGAAGTCGAACTCGATGAAGATACAATGCCATCAAACGTTGCTAGCCGCTTGTCAGATCGTCACTTCACTGCAGCATTTAGCCATAAGAAGAATGGAAACATGAAAGGTTATGCTGCGCATCTTAAAGTAGCAAACCGTATTGAAGACGCAGTAATTCGTGCTGGCAGTCATATGCCCATCAAGTCAAAGCAGATTGAAGCCGCATCTGATAAGGCGTTCAAAGAACATCCGCACCGTGCGGTAAAGACTGAAGAAGTCGAACTCGATGAAGCGAATAAGCCAAATCAGTACATTGAAGTAACTAACAAGTTCACCGGTGCAAAGTCATATCACGAAGTTCATCCAAGCAAAGCATTTGCTGCATTGAATCGTCATAACAGTCTTTGGAACACTAAGTCATCACGTATCGTGAGTGGCAAAGAAGCTGAAGGTATTCGCGCTTCAAAGATGAAGAAAGAAGAAGTCGATCTTGACGAAGCTTCATATCGTGATATTGGCTATGCTAATATGTTGAAGGCTGATCGTAAGGCTGAAAAAGAACTCGCTAAGTTGCGTGCTCAGCAAGCCAAAGCTGCGGCTAAAACTTCGAAGCCAGAAGAGTTCAAGGAAGAAGCAGGTCTTCGCGTTACTAAGGTCTACAATAAGTGGCCAAAGAAAGCAACCTATGCAGTGCACAACGCTGATCGTTCATACCATAAAGAGTTCGACTCGATGGAAGACGCTCAGGCACACAAGGCAGAGAAGAGCAAGTGATGCGTTCATTCAAACAATTCGTCGAGTCTAACGATGGGCCATGTTGGAAAGGGTACCGCAAGATCGGTACCAAGATCAAAAATGGCCGTGTCGTAAACAACTGCGTTCCAGAAGAAACACAGATCGATGAAGCTGAATCGTGGGAAGCGGGCTACAAGCGTAGAGTAGTCCGCACCACTTCTGCTGAGCATAAGGAAAAGGGATACAACTGGCGCATCAAAGGTAAAGAGCGTCCAGAAATCTCGATCAAGTTATACAAAGAAAAACCATCACAACAAGAGTTCAACAAGCAAATGAAGCGTGTTGCAGGTCATGAGTTCGGAGGATAAGATGCAGGGTTTCAGAGAGTTTCTAGAAGAGAAAGATCCTCGCCTCGAGAGAGCAGGTGTTGCGGGATTCAACAAGCCAAAGGCTACACCAGGTCATCCTGAGAAGAGCCACATCGTGGTTGCAAAAAGTGGCGATCAGGTCAAGACCATTCGCTTTGGTGAGCAAGGCGCAGAGACCGCCGGTGCACCAAAAGAAGGTGAATCAGACCGCATGAAAGCAAAGAGAAAATCATTCAAAGCTCGTCATGCAAAGAATATCGCGAAAGGCAAAATGTCTGCTGCATATTGGGCCGACAAAGTAAAATGGTAACTCATTGAACTGAGTGATTGAATAAATACCATTAGCCAATAGAAGGAGAACAATAATGGCACTATGGGGAAAAACCGACGAAGCTGCTAGCGCACCAAAGTTCCTATCAACGGACGCTAACGCAACGCCAAACATCGACAAAGACAACGCATACTTTGTTGACTTGACTGAAGCTGCACTTGAATCAAACCGCGATGCAGGTCTTCGTACACCAGGTTGGAATCTTGTCCAGACCTATACCAACTCAGCAAGCGTAACACGCCGCCGTGTAGAATCTCTCGTACCAATGAGAGTTGCTGCAGCTGATGCTGGAGATGCTGGTGTTGCTGGTACCGGTGATGACGCAGTCGTTGCAGACGCCTAATCAATATAACTAGAGGGGGAGAAATCCCCCTCTTTTACTAAGGAAGTGATTGAATGAATCTTAATGATAGTAACTTTCTTTTGTATGCTGCAAAGTCATATGATATTAAAAAGTCAGCTAGTGCAGAAGAATTTTACGAAGAGCTCAAGCGTTTTCAATATTTGAAGCGTTTACTCAAAAGATATGATGAAAGTGGTGATTTGAAGATTAGACTCATTCTTAATCACATAATAGTCTTATACAATTGTTTTGGTCCAAACACAACCAACATGTTATTTTTCAAACTGAAAGAATATCATAGTTACATTAAACCATTCATAGTATTTCTTGATTACATGCCGGATAGCATTGAATATGAAATGGTTAAAATAATGAATTCTGATATTCCTTTAGATCCAAACATAGTAAACGAGCTTAGAAAAATATGATAGTAGATCTATATCTAGTGTACAGCTTCATTAAGCGACTCACAACACCATTCGAGTCGTGGCCGGCCTATGAGCAGGGCATCATTGATGCTAATGGTAATCTACTCAAGAAGCGCAAAGATCTTAAGACCGTTAAGGAAAGAGAAGCCTTTGGTACGTTTGATCTGATGATTCTCAAACTGAAGAAGTTGCTGGCTAAGATTCCTGGTGGTCAGTCTCGTATTGCTACCTATGCTGCAGCACTCTGGTTGATCAAAGAATCAAAGAACTATGATGCAGATGAGATAACAGAAGATACTCTAGAAGAATCTTTTAACCCTTATATGGATTATACTAAAGAATCTCGCGATGTCAACCATAAATTTGAAAAAATGTTGGAAGACGCTCCTGCGAATAGTGCCGGTGGTGGAGCCATTGCTGGTATCGGTGTTGGTCCTCAAGGTGAACCCGGCGTATCAAAGCAAGCACAAAAAAGAATTCAGAAAAAGAACAGAGAGATGGCAGGACTATGATTACACTCAATCAACTCAAAAAGATCATTCCAACGAACAAAGAACCAGATGCTTGGCTCAAGGTTCTACTTGAAGTACTTCCAGAATATGGGATCGATACTACACAGCGTTTGGCAGGATTCCTTGCTCAAACTGCACATGAGTCTGCCGACTATAAGTTGCTCGAAGAAAATCTGAACTACTCGGCTGAAGGTCTAGTGAAGACTTGGCCAAAAAGATTCACTGCAGCAACGGCAGGTGCATATGCCCGTAAACCTGAAAAGATCGCAAACAAGGTCTATGCAGATCGCATGGGTAATGGAAATGAAGCATCAGGTGATGGTTGGTACTTCCGTGGTCGTGGCATTGAGCAACTGACCGGACGTGATAACTACACCGCATTTGGTAAGTCGGTTGGTATGACTGCAGAGAAAGCAGCTGAGTATTGTGCTACGAAAAAGGGCGCAGTTGAATCGGCAGCATGGTTCTGGAAGACAAACAACCTAAGCAAATTTGCCGATGCAGGCGACATCGTCGGTCTCACGAAAGCGATCAATGGCGGCACTATTGGTATTGATGATCGCAAGAAGCGTTACAACAACGCAGTGGCAGTACTCGGTGATAAATCAGTTCCATCGACTCCTGCGGCACCTAAGCCGGCAACTACTGTAACAGTAAAGCGCGGTGATCGTGGTGAGACTGTCGCAAAGATTCAGACTGCCCTTGGTCTTAAGGCAGATGGTGTGTTTGGCATTGCAACTGAAGTAAGCCTTAAGGTCTGGCAATCGAAGAATGGCATGAAGGTTGATGGCGTTGCAACGGCAGAAGTAATTAAGAAATTGGTTGGCTAATATGTTGGCAATGCTTGGCTTGAATCCATTTCGTCTTGCTGGTATTATCGCTGCGATTGCAGTGATTGCCGGAGTAGTGTTTTATGTAAAGCACAATGAAAGTGTGAAAGAACAACTTCTCGCTGAGAACGCTGAACTTCAAGCAAGCATTAACATTTACAAAGATGCTATTCAAACTCAAGAAGATACGATCAATTACATGGAAGAGCAACAAAGAAAGCGTGCTCAAGAGTTTTTGCGTATTGAATCAACCTTTGCTAAAATCAGAGCTGACAATCAAGAGATGAGCGATAAGCTTTCAGATCTTGATATATCACTTAATGCAGCCGAAAATCCTCAAGCTGCAGAGGTTATTATTAACGATATAAGTAACAACATGAATAGATGTTTTGAACTTCTTTCGGGTGCACCATTGAAAGAAGAAGAGAAGAAGGCGAAAAACGCGAATGAATTTAATCCGGAATGTCCTTGGCTTTACACTGGGTTGTCTGCTAATTAATGGCTGCACCTCAACGCCAAAGACTGAAGTAGTAACTGTTCAAACACGACCAGTGGAGTTCTTTCCACCGATTGTTCCTACGGTTGATGACTTACGTCTTCGTCAATACCAATGGATCGTAGTAACTGAACAAAACTACCAAGGTGTACTTATGATGTTGAAGGATTCTGGTCAGGATCCAGTTCTTTATGCTCTTTCGCAGGATGGTTACACGAGTATGATGACGAATCAAGCTGATGTTATGAAAGTGATTAGGCAACAACAAGAAGTGATTGCGGTATACCGTAATTCTTACGATCGATAAATATACTAAAGAGGACGTAACATGGCAGACGATCTTAACTCATTGAAGACAGATGTTGAAATCATTAAACGTGATATCAACATGATTCAAACGTTTTCGGCTAAGATCGATGATGCTATTGAAAAAATGGCTGAAGTGTCGAATAGCATTACTAAGATGCTTATCGTGCATGAAAACAAGCTACAAAATCATGATCAACAAATTGATGGAATTAAGACTTCACTGTCTGAAAGAAAAACAGACTTTGAAAAACAAGTAGAATTGCTGCACAAGAGAATAACCGATATGAAAGACGAAACCCACGTAGAGCGTGAGAAGTATCATAAGGAAATTCTTGAGGCGCTCAAGGATATAGCAGATTCAAACAAAGCACTCGATATCCGCATATCCAAACTCGAGCAGTGGAAGTGGTATGTGATGGGTGGAGCAGCAGTGATCGGTTTCGTCCTTGCCCAGGTGCCGTGGGATAAATTTCTGGGCTAACAGCACTTTTCGGTGTACAAACCCGAAGACCTGAGTATAATCGTCTTAAGCGAAGTAATACTAAGGTAATATCAATTGAACCTCGTAGATCTGAAGTACTGTGGAATTCTATCTACTCGTCTGGATAGGTTCAAGGTTAAAAATACAAACCCATACAAAGCAAACTTTCGGTGTCCCATCTGTGGTGATAGCCAAAAGTCTAAGAGTCTCGCAAGAGGCTGGTTGGTCGAGAAAGGAACCTCGACCATGTTCCATTGTTTCAACTGTGGTCAATCACATCCTCTCTGGAGATTCCTAAAGGTTACTGATGTCGGTCTATACAACGATTATGTGATCGACTCAAAGTTTGATAAGTTGTCGAGTAGACCTCCGGAGGAGAAGCCAAAAGGTCTCGAGACTCTGACAACTCCTGTTCCAAACTTCAAGCGAACCGGATCACCACTTCTCAAGATCAAACGCCTTGGTCAACTTGCAGCAGATCATCCTGCTCGAGCGTACATCAACAAACGACAGATTCCGACAAAGGCTCACCATCGTTTGTATTATGCACCTAAGTTCAACACTTGGGTAAACAGTATCATCCCCGACAAACTACCACAACCTGAACGTGATCTGCCTCGACTCATTCTTCCAATGATCGATCGAGATGGTGTAGTCTTCGGCTTTCAGGGCCGAGCATTCGACAAAGCATCGATTCGTTACATCACGATCATGATTGACGAAGGGCGAGCAAAGCTCTTTGGTCTTGATCAAGTCGACTTCACCAAGAAGTACTATGTTCTAGAAGGTCCTATTGACTCTTTGTTCTTGTCAAACGCTGTTGCTATGGCAGGCGCTGATGGTAATGCGACAGGACTTGAAAACCTCGAGAACGCAGTGTTCGTCTTCGACAACGAACCTCGTAACAAAGAGATCGTCAATCGCATGGAGAAGATACTTGATCGTGGTTATCGTGTATGTATCTGGCCTTCAAAGCTTGATGTAAAGGACGTGAATGATATGGTTCTCGCGGGCATGACGAGTGCGAGTGTGGAACTCATGATTGATCAGAACACTTACAAAGGTCTAAGTGGTCGCCTAGCTTTGGCCGAATGGCGCAAATGTTAGTTGACATAGTCACCATATGTGGTAGTATGGCTTATGGATCGTATACATAGAAAGTACGAATAGCATGAGGTGATTATGGCAGTTAACGCAATTTTAGCATGTGATATTGAGCACGGCATTGGTAAGAATGGTGGTCTACCTTGGCCACATCACTCCGAGGATATGAAGTGGTTTCGTGAGAATACCGAAGGTGGTATTGTAGTCATGGGACGTAAGACATGGGAATCGATTGGTTGTAGACCACTTCCTCGTCGCAAGAACATCATAGTAACGAACTCCAAAGTGTATGGCGATTATGACTCTGTCTATCATGGTGATATGCAGAAGCTTCTTCAGGTGATTCAATCTGACAATCCTGGCATCGATGTATGGGTCATTGGTGGTGGAAACATCTATGAACAAGCATTGCCATATTGCGACAACCTGTACTTGACTCTGTTTCATGGTAAGTATGACTGCGATACGTTTGTAGATGCAGAACTATTCAAACCATTTGAAAGACTCGTAAAAGACCGAGCATTGAAGGAATGTTCGTTTAGTGTATGGAGTCGACACTGAAAACGATTCTAGGCATTACATACAAAATTAAATCAGTTCAACATTTTGGATACATCATAGAAAATGTGAACGACAAAAACGATATTCGAAGAATAAGTAAAAAAGGATGGGACGAAGCAAATGAAACAATACCACGAAGCCCTACAATACATCCTTGACAGTGGCGAAGTATGTTCCGATCGCACAGGTGTAGGCACTCGGTCGGTGTTTGGTTATCAGATGAGGTTCGATCTGAATGAAGGATTCCCCGCAGTCACCACCAAGAAGCTCGCGTGGAAAGCGGTGGTTGGCGAGTTACTATGGTTTTTGGAAGGAAGCACAGATGAACGGCGTCTTGCAGAGATTACTCACGGAAAACATCGAGTTGAGCTTGTTGACCGATCCACAATTTGGACCGCCAACGCCGACGCTCAAGGGAAGGCTCTTGGATACCTCAACAATGAGTTCACCAAAGAGCTTGGCCCAGTCTATGGAGCGCAGTGGCGTAACTTCAACGGCTCAGGTGTCGACCAGATTGCAGACGTGGTCGCACAGATACGGCAAAACCCTGACTCAAGAAGAATTATCCTTTCTGCATGGAACCCTGTACGAACCGCCGAAATGGCCTTACCACCCTGTCACCTACTCGCGCAGTTTCGGGTCATTAACGGTAAGCTGAGTTGTCAGTTATATCAACGTTCGGCTGACATGTTCCTTGGAGTGCCATTCAACATCGCTTCATACGCTCTTCTGACACATATGATCGCAAAAATTTGTTCGCTAGAAGTGGCTCATTTTGTACATACCATCGGTGACGCTCATATATATAGTACTCATGAAGATGTTGTGCGTGAACAACTTAAGCGGACTCCGCGACCTTTACCAAAATTGAAGATGCCAGAACTGCAGTCACTTGATGTGCACAGCATTATGTCGTTGCGTGCCTCTGATTTTGAACTGGTAGGGTATGATCCAATGGATTCGCTGAAAGCTCCGATGGCCGTATAAGAAAAAGAAGAAAGAGGAAAAAATGTTATTCGAAGAACAAATTTCACGTAAACCGGATTTGTATCCATGGACTAAGCAGTTCATTGACGCGATCTGGCAAGGATTCTGGACTCCCGATGAGTTCAATTTCCGATCTGACTACTCGCAGTTTAAGACTGACTTGACTGAGCAAGAACGAGAAGTCATTGTAAAGACCCTGTCTGCCATCGGCCAAATTGAAGTCGCCGTTAAGACTTTCTGGGCAGATCTTGGTAAGAACCTTCCGCATCCTTCGTTGCGTGATCTTGGGTTCGCAATGGCTAACTCAGAAGTCATTCACAACCTTGCTTACGAAAAGTTGCTTGACGTATTACACCTGACTCATGTGTTCGAAGAGAACCTGAATGAAGCAGTCATCAAAGGACGCGTTGATTACCTTCGTAAGTATCTTCAGAAACACTACAAGAACGACGCAAAAAAGCAGTACATCTATGCGATTACTCTTTTCACGTTGTTCGTTGAGAACGTTTCGTTGTTCTCACAGTTTTACATTATCATGCATTTCAATCGCAACAAAGCGGTGTTGAAGGATTGCGCTCAGCAAGTTCAATACACTCGTAACGAAGAGATGCTTCATGCTCAAGTCGGCATCAAGATCATCAACACTCTTCGTGAAGAATATCCTGAACTGTTTGACGATGAACTTCAGAAGCGTATTGAAGCTGAGTGCATTGAGTCGTTGAAGGCAGAGTCAAAGGTTATCGATTGGATCATGGGTAACTACACTGCTATTGGTCTCGATCCTGCCATTCTCAAAGCATTCATTGCCAAGCGCATGAAGGACTCAATTGATGCAATCGGTTTTGATTCTTCCGCTATCGTATATGACGCAGAACTCGTGAAGAAGACTCTTTGGTTCGATGAAGAATTGTATGGTACGAATATGACTGACTTCTTCCAAAAGAGACCAGTCGAATATTCTAAAGGCACAGCAATTACAGCAGACGATCTATTCTAAGGAGACTAACATGGGATTTGAATGGGCAAATGAAGACTCTCGCATCTTCCTCTCGAGAGGTTATATTGATGGAAACATGACTGTTGAGGAGCGTGTACGTGAAATTGCGAAAGCAGCTGAGCGTATCCTCGACAAAGAAGGCTTTGCGGATAAGTTCTATGACTACATGAGCAGAGGGTTCTATTCCCTTTCCTCGCCAGTGTGGTCGAACTTTGGGACAAAGAAGGGCCTTCCAATCTCATGTAACGGTGTTTACATTGAAGACTCGGTCGAGAGCTTCCTCGACAAGTTTGGCGAAGTATGCACTCAAAGCAAATTGGGAGCTGGTACATCTGGCTTCCTTGGTTCTATCCGTCCACGTGGCACTGACATCAAGGGCGGAGTAAATGGGAAGGCAAATGGCCCTGCATACTATCTTGCACTCTGGGATACTGGCGTTGATGTAATTAGCCAAGGTTCTACTCGTCGCGGTTCGTTCGCGGCATATCTTCCAATTGAACATCCCGACATCATGGAATTCCTCGACATTCGTGAAGTCGGCAGTCCTATCCAAAATGTCTCGATGGGTATCACCATCACTGACAAGTGGATGGAAGAGATGATTGCTGGTGATCCAGAGAAGCGTACTGTCTGGGCGCGTGTTCTTCGTAAGCGTAAGGAAACTGGTTATCCTTACTTGTTCTTTACTGACACCGTGAACAACAACAAGCCTCAAGTTTTGAAAGACAAGAACATCCCGATCTGGGCTTCGAACCTTTGCTCGGAGATCGCACTGCCTTCATCAAAAGACTGGTCGTTTGTATGTAACCTTGCTTCGATGAACCTTCTGACTTTTGATGAGTGGGTAAATACTGACGCTGTTGAAGTCATGATCTGGTTCCTCGATGCAGTCATGGAAGAGTACATCGAAAAGACCAATGGTGTTAAGTACATGGAACCATCCAACAACTTTGCTCGTCACTGGAGAGCATTGGGTCTTGGTCAACTTGGTTGGCATTCGTATCTTCAGTCAAAGATGATTCCGTTTGAATCTTTCGATGCACATATGTTGTCGATCAAAATCTCTAAGTTCATTGATGACCGTTCGCTCGCAGCATCGAAAGAACTTGCACTTGAGTATGGCGAGCCTGAAGGACTTCTCGGTTATGGTGTACGAAACCTTACTCGTTGTGCTATCGCTCCTACTACTTCTTCTAGTTTCATTCTTGGTCAAGTGTCTCCTTCTATTGAGCCTCTTGCCTCGAATTACTTCACGAAAGACCTCGCAAAAGGTAAGTTCACCTACAAGAACCCATACCTCGTGACAATCTTGTAAGCACATGGTAAAAACGACGACGATACTTGGTTCTCGGTTCTTCAGCATGGTGGTTCTGTTCAGCATCTTGAGTTCCTTACACAGAACGAAAAAGATGTCTTTAAGACCTTCTCTGAGATTGCACCAATCAGCATCGTTCAGCAAGCTGCAGCACGTCAAAAGTACGTTGATCAAGCACAGTCACTGAACCTTTTGATTGCGCCTGAAGTTTCAGCAAAGGATGTTAACGCGCTGATCATTGAGGGCTGGAGACTCGGTGTTAAGACTTTCTACTACCAACGGTCTACAAACCCAGCACAACAACTCGTGCGAGATATCATGAACTGCGCTGTATGTGAAGCGTAACCCTTGAATAAATGATGAATAAATAGGGCGGGAGCGAATCCCGCCCTTTCTATTTCAAGGAGACTACCATGAACAAAGAAGATCTGGTTTGCGAAGTATGTGACTCAGAATTCTCAGTCGAGCACTATGAAGATGATGAAATATGCTTCTGCCCATTCTGCGGCGAAACGCTCTTTAAAGATGACGATGAAGATGACGATTGGTCAGAAGAAAAAGACGACGAATGAGTTGGTCATACGAAGGGAAGCCATTCTCTTCGGAAAACATTGATGGTCACGCTGGATTCGTCTATGAAATAACCGACACATTGAATGGTAAGAAATATATCGGTAAGAAGAAGTTGAGTGCTACACGAACGCTCAAGCCACTCAAAGGGCAGAAGAGAAAACGCAAGGTTGTCTCTGAATCTGACTGGATGGATTACTATGGCTCGAGCGAAGAAGTGAAAGCTTTGGTCGAAGAGTTTGGTCGCGACAGGTTTGATCGTAAGATTCTTCGACTCTGTAAGACTACCGCTGAGATGAGTTACTTTGAGATGAAAGAACAAATCGAGCGTGACGTACTACTGAAACCTGATGAGTATTACAACGCCTTTGTGGGCGGAAAAATTCATCGCAACCACTTAAAGCATCTGATCAAATGACATGGTATCAAATCAAAGAAGCCAATCGCTTCTACTGGATAGTCAAAGGTCAACTCATTCCGGAGTCATGGTCTGAGAAAGACATTGAGTCGACGTATCACTCGTACATGGAACGTATCTGGGGCAACCATGAGAACGTGGTCCATGCGGTTGGGTTCGAAGCAGCATGGGCCGCACGACAAGCGAAAAAAATTAACGAAACGAATGAAAAGCCTATTGACATTTACTGGTGAGTACCTTATATCTAACTAGTAAGGCAACGAAAGGTTAGACCATGAACTTCGCGAATCTTATTGGTTACTCTGATGTCACTCCCTTCGAAGTTGTTCGAGTCATCTCGACCAAGACCATCGAGATTCGTGAGATGGACGCCAAGCTTGTCGAAGGGTGGAAGCCCGAGATCGCGATCGGCGGGTTCGTCGGTAACTGCACGAACAACAGCACTCAAGAGTACACCTACAGCACTCGTGAAGGTTCGCCCATCGTTCGTGCCCGCTTGCAGAAAAATGGCAAGTGGAAGTCGATCCATGGCGAACATCGTCTGGCCTATAAACCCAAACGTTTCTATGACTTCAACTTCTGAGGATCGACATGAGAAAGCTTTTACTTGCTTCTGCACTCGTACTCGCAGGATGTACACTTCCTCCGGATAAATGGCTTCCATACTATGCCGAAGAAATGTCTGAGCGCGGTTGGACTTATGCCGAAGAAGTGATTTATCTGAATGGCCAACCCGTGTTCTTTCTTGGTGCAATATGTTCTGGCAGATACGGCGAATATCAGTGCGGTGAGTACGTAGGTCCTCCATATCTATATGAAGATGTTGTGGAGGCGTATCGTGCCGCCCTCGATGAGTCTATCGCTGAACAACTCGAAAAAGACCGAAATATTTTGGCTTTGCCGAAAAAAGATGGTTGACATCTTCGTCTATACCGTATAGACTGTTCTTGTAACCAACGGAGTAGATCATGGTTTACGAAGTGTATGCGATGTATCGTGAAGGTGCCTATCTTGTTTGCGTAAGCACTGACCGTGAGATCGGTCTCGACTTTGCCGAACATATCTGCAAAGGCCATGATATTTGGCCTATGGGGTTTGTTTCTGGAACTCGTGGTGAACTCAAACTGAACTGCGAAATCTTCACCCTCGATCAACTCAAAGCGCGGAGCAAGTAATGACCGACAAGAACATTGACTTTGGTGTACAGTACGATGTGATCGACGAGATCAAACAACCTGAAGGTATGAAATCTCGTCTCATTCAGAGCCATCGGACTAAGTCCATTGCTATCCAGACGTGGGGTTCGATGAGCGGTGAGTGGATTACTACTCAACGGTACAAAGACGTACAAGAGATGTGGGACAAGAGCAAGACGATTGCTGCTTCCATCGTTGCAGACAAGAAGAAAAATAAGAAGACCAAGTAAGTTTTCTATTGACATCTTCGTGTAACTGGTATAAACTATACATGTAACGGAGGAATCACATGACTGAATTGAACGAAATGCTCGAGTTCATTGCCAACGTTCTTCGTGAAGCCCATGACCCGCAAATCATGCGACAGATGCTTCGCAAAGAATACTCTCGGCTCTCGAAAGAGTTCAGTCGTCTTGAAGATGAAATGATGAAGGAAGCGGCATGAATATCGCCGAAAAAGTAGAGCGCAAAATGGCAGCTCTTGAACATCTGATGAATACACAAACTCACCTTGAGTTGCCTTCAGCTGTTGCTGAGTCTATCGAGTCTTTGTCATTGTACTGGGAACACATGTCAGACGCAGACAAAGATTATGTTGATTGTGCAAGTGATGCACTGAAAGAAAAACGGAAGTGGGAAGTATGATCCTCGACGATACTACATGGTCCATCACGATGAAGCGTATTCGCGCTGACCTCGAACACATTACAGATGAAATACATAAGATTAACTGGGCGGAAACGGTTAAGTCTGAGTTCGAAAACAGTGTTGAAGCCGACATCTTCAAATGGTTGGAAGATACTGGTGGAGTATACTCTCATCCGACATCTACGCGTCCTCGCTTCAAAGACGCGAAAGAACTGATCAAAGCTTATTGGAATGAAAGGCTGAACTAATGTCTAACAACAACTCGACGACTCAATCTGGTGGTATCGGCTTCTTTGGCCTCTTGGCCATCGTGTTCATCACCTTGAAGTTGATGGGCTACATCACCTGGTCGTGGTGGTGGGTACTTGCGCCTCTGTGGGCCCCACTTGCTGTTGTGCTGGCGATCTTCTTGATTGTCGTCATCTTTGCACTTGCGTTTGGTAAGCGCTGATATAAATAAAACATGCGTCCGTGGTCTAATGGATAAGGCAAGAGTCTTCTAAACTCTACGATGAGGGTTCGATTCCTTCCGGGCGCGCCATTCATGCCCTCGTAGCCCAAAGGCAGGAGGCAGGAGACTTAAAATCTTCACAGTGCCGGTTCGAGTCCGGCCGGGGGCACCAAGTTTTGGAAGTGGGTGTCGGTACACAGGGAGTTGCTGAAAACTTTGTTTGTATAAATACTTCTAAAGGAGAAGTATTATGCCATCAAAGAAAGTAGAATTAGTATGCCCGCAATGCGGAAACACCAAAATGGTATGGGGCCACGCAAACGCTCAATTTTGTTCTTATCAATGTTCGGCTAATCATAAAAGAGATGCTTTCATTGAAAAATGGTTGAGTGAAAGCATTAATGGTACGTATGAAGGTGGAAAATCAAATGGTCTTCATAAG
>JACCDH010226284.1_pt1 | contig 24350 bp, 26 predicted proteins | sample 7442481 | NCBI WGS metagenome assembly JACCDH01 (sample SAMN15323433, study PRJNA562643) | freshwater metagenome | isolation source: river surface water | place: USA:Blue River Watershed | collected 2017-08-15
CGCGACAGGCTGGGGTCTTCGGTGGGGGCCACGGTCAAGGACTCGATGTTGTAGCCACGAGCCGAGAACAAACCCACCACGCGAGACAAGGCGCCCGCCTCGTTTTCGATCAGTACAGCAATGATGTGTTTCATGATTACAGATCCTCCGAGCCGAGCAACATTTCGGTGATGCCCTTACCCGCCTTCACCATCGGGAAGACGTTTTCTGTGGGGTCGGTGCGGATGTCCAGGAACACGGTGCGGTCTTTCAAACGGCGCGCCTCACGCAGCGCGGGCTCGACGTCTTCGGGTTTTTCAACCAAGATGCCCACGTGACCATAGGCCTCGGCGAGTTTCACGAAGTTGGGCAACGCGTCCATGTAGCTGTGGCTGTAGCGACCAGAGTATTCGATCTCTTGCCACTGACGAACCATGCCCAAATAACGGTTGTTCAAAGCGACGATCTTGATGGGTGTGTTGTATTGCAAGCAGGTGGAGAGCTCCTGGATGCACATTTGCACCGAGCCTTCGCCCGTCACGCAAAACACTTCGCTGTCCGGTTTGGCCAACTTGATGCCCATGGCGTAGGGAATGCCCACGCCCATGGTGCCCAAGCCCCCAGAGTTGATCCAACGGCGGGGTTCGGTGAACTTGTAGTACTGAGCCGCCCACATTTGGTGTTGGCCCACATCGGAGGTGATGTACGCATCAGCGTCTTTGGTCATCTCCCACAAAGTTTCGATGACTTTTTGCGGCTTGATCACCAAATTGTTGTTGTTCTCGTACTTCATGCAATCGCGGCTGCGCCAGCCTTCGATGGTGTTCCACCATTGCTCCAGCGCTTGCGGATCGGCTTTTTGGCCCGACTCGCGGATCATGCCCATCAACTCGGTCAACACGTCTTTGACATCGCCCACGATCGGCACATCGACTTTCACGCGCTTGGAAATGCTGGAAGGGTCGATGTCGATGTGGATGATCTTGCGTTCGTTTTGTGCGAAGTGCTTGGGGTTGCCAATCACGCGGTCGTCAAAGCGCGCGCCAATGGCCAACAACACATCGCAGCTTTGCATGGCGTTGTTGGCTTCCAAGGTGCCGTGCATGCCCAGCATGCCCAAGAAACGGCGGTCGGTTGCCGGGAAAGCGCCCAAGCCCATGAGGGTGTTGGTCACTGGGAAATTGAGCAGGTCGACCAAGGCGCGCAATTCGCCGCAGGCTTCGCTCATCAAGACGCCACCGCCGGTGTAGATGTAAGGGCGCTTGGCCGACATCAACAACTGCAGGGCCTTGCGAATTTGACCGCCATGGCCTTTGCGCACCGGGTTATAAGAGCGCATCTCGACCGACTCGGGGTAGCCGGTGTACATGACCTTGTTGAAAGAAACATCTTTGGGCACATCCACCACCACGGGGCCGGGGCGGCCGCTGCGGGCGATGTGGAAAGCCTTTTTCATGACCTCGGCCATGTCGCGGGCGTCTTTGACCAAGAAGTTGTGTTTCACGATGGGGCGGGTAATGCCCACCGCATCGCATTCTTGGAAAGCATCCAAACCAATGGCCGCCGTGGGCACTTGGCCACTGATGATGACCATGGGGATGCTGTCCATGTACGCCGTGGCAATACCGGTCACCGCGTTGGTGAGGCCGGGGCCCGAAGTGACCAGCGCCACACCAACTTCGCCCGTCGCGCGGGCAAAACCGTCGGCCGCATGCACGGCCGCTTGTTCGTGGCGGACCAACACGTGCTGGATGGTGTCTTGTTTGTAAAACGCGTCGTAAATGTGCAGCACCGCGCCGCCGGGGTAGCCCCAGACGTACTGCACGTTTTCAGCTTGAAGTGCTTTGACGAGGATTTCTGCGCCGCGCAATTCTTGAGCGCCCGCAGGGGGAGATGCCGTTTCGGCTTTGTTCATTTCCATATTCAACCTTTGTGAATTTCTCTAACGAAAAACCTTGGGTGCCCCTGGGCGCGACTCTTGTGGAGTGGCTTTGGGACTTAAGACCACAGACATGGGCACCAAACTGTAAAAGTGCCGGACGGTGATCCGTTTGCTTTTTTTCAATTGCAACCGGGCATTATCGCATTAGTTTTCGGGCCTTCGAGGAGGGGCGCAAAAACTTCATGCCAGTGTCATAATTCCCGGCGCTCGGCCCTTTGGGCACCCGGGGACGCAGACCGCGCGCTTGCCTCACCCTCCCCTCAACTGGCAAAACCACCGCTTTAGCGAGCGTTGAAACAACTTGGCTTCCGATTTAGAACTCTCTGAATTTCTGAAAAACGTGGAAAAAAAGGCGTTCAAGCGCGCTTTTTTCCATGTTCGGAACGAAGATGCGGCCCTCGACATCTTGCAAGACAGCATGATCAAGCTGTGCACCCACTACGCCGACAAGCCCCTCTGCGAACTGCCCCTGCTTTTTCAGCGCATCTTGTCCAACACCATGCTGGATTGGTTCAGGCGCCAAAAAACCCGAAATTCCCTCTTCACCCCCTTGAGTGGCTTTGGCTCTGAAGACGGCCCCGGTGAATTTGATTTGTTGGAAGTCCAAGCCAACTCTGGCCAAGAAGCCTCCACCGAGAGCGCCGAAGACTGGATTGGCCGGGTGCAAACCCTGGAACACATCGAAGCTGCCGTGATGGAATTGCCAGCGCGTCAACGGGAAGCCTTCTTGCTGCGTTATTGGGAAGAACTGGATGTGGCAGAAACCGCTGCCGTGATGGGCTGCTCAGAAGGCAGCGTCAAAACCCATTGTTCTCGGGCCATTCAAGCCCTGAGTAAAACCTTGGGATTACAAGGAATCGGACCATGAATATTCAAAATTTGCAGTCAGAACAAGACATGGACCGTTTGGGGCAGTATTTTTCAAGCCAACTGTCTTCGGCGACGCCCCCATTGCCCCATGACATCTCCGAGCGCTTGCGCATCGCTCGACAAACCGCCTTGGCCCAACGCAAGCCCTTGCTGCGTTCGCACTTGAGCGCCACTGCACAGCTTCAGTCCAACGGCAGTATGAGCGCGCCCTCCGACGAAGGTCTGACGGTCTGGAGCTTTTTGGCGTCGGTGCTTCCCTTGTTGGTTTTGCTGTCAGGGCTGATGGCCATCCAATGGATTCAGCAGGACCACATCGCGGCTGAAATCGCGGCGACAGATGCGGCCCTCCTGACCGACGATTTGCCGCCCGACGCCTACACCGATCCCGGATTTGCCCAGTTTCTGAGCAAAGGGCTCAACACCCGAGCCGCCAATGACTGAGACCCGTTCCACTCTGAGCTTGTCTTTGTCCGCTGGCCTGAAAACGGTCGGCGGCTTGTTGCTGTCGCTGACGCTCTCGGCAGCCATGGCTCAAACCGCCTCGGCCCCAGCGACGGAAACAACCCCCGCTGCCGCCCCCCTTGCCATGATTGCGGCACCGTCTTCGACGGCCCACAACAGCACGTTGCCTGCGCAGCCTGAGCCCCAGTCGCAGTCATGGCAACAACTAACGGCCTTACAAAAACAAGCGCTCGCGCCCTTGGGTGCGCAGTGGAGCGCTTTGTCTGGCCAGCAACAAAAGAAATGGCTGGCGCTCTCGCAGAATTTCACGCAGTTGTCGGTATCCGAGCAAATCACCTTGCACGCCCGGATGTCAGATTGGGTGTCCCTGAGCCCACGTCAACGGAACTTGGCGCGTTTGAACTTCAACAAGCTGCAAAGCTTGCCGAAAGAAGACAAAAAAGCCAAGTGGGAGGCCTATCAAGCCTTGTCCGCAGAAGAAAAACGTTTGCTCTCGGCGGCGGCGATTTCTCCCACCAAAAGCGCAGCGCCTACCGCCAAGCCCTTGCCCGCGTACCGGCTTGTCGAATCGTCTGTGGGTGTCCCTGCTGAAACCCGCGCACGCCAGCCCGAGATCAACCGCAAAACCTTGTTGCCACGGCCTCCAGCTGTGGCCAAGCCCTCTCCCGTAGAATCAGCCCCCAGCACAGACGCCTCGCGACAAGCCACAGAAACTGCGCCTTCATGATTCAAAGCGGCCCCATTCCCAACCCTTCTTCCCCTCCCGACCTGAGCGCCCCTCCCCTGATTCGCCGAATGGCCTGTTGGCTCTACGAGGGCATGCTGCTGTTTGGAGTCATGGTGACTTCGGGTTTGGCCTATTTCATAGCCGCTTATTGGCTGACCGGGCTGGCTCCCGGCGACATGAAAATCCACCCCCAGCTGAAATCCGGTTTGCAGGCCGTGAGCTTTTTGGTTCTGGGCATTTACTTCACGTGGATGTGGCACCGCGGACAAACATTGGCCATGAAAACTTGGCGCATTGAAATCGTTGATCGACAGGGTCTGCACATCAGTCGCCGCGTCGCCTTCAAACGCTACATCGCGAGCTGGTTGTGGTTCATGCCCCCCATCATCGCCTCGGCGATGATGAAGTTATCGCTGATCGAAGTGATCGTCTTGACCTTGGGCTGGATTGCCATTTGGGCCCTTCTCAGTCGCTTTCACCCCGAGCGTCAGTTCTTGCACGACGCCTTCGTCGGCACGCGCCTGATCACCACCCGCTGACCTTATTTTCAAAGCCCATGTCCGAACATCCGAATGCCGAAGCATCAGCGGTCAACCCGCAAAAAGCACGCAAAGGCCTGAATCGCATCTTGCATGCAACGGGTTACTCCTTGCAGGGCTTGCGCGCAGGCTGGGGGGAAACCGCCTTTCGGCAAGAGGCCATGCTGTCCTTTGTGCTGCTGCCTGTGTCGTTTTGGCTGGGGCAAAACTGGGTCGAAATCACCTTGTTGGCCGGCTCCGTGCTGCTGGTGATGATTGTGGAGTTGCTCAACACCTGCATTGAATCGGCCATCGACCGCATCGGCCCCGAATGGCACGACCTGTCCAAACGCGCCAAGGACATGGGCAGCGCCGCCGTTTTGCTGAGCTTGCTGCTGGCTTTGGGCATCTGGACAGGCGCCCTGTGGCAACGTTTCGCTTGAACGCATGAGCCACCTTCCTGACCGCCCCGCATTTTCTCTGTGCGTGTATTGCGGCTCCAAGCCCGGGCACAACCCTGCATTTGTTCAACTGGCCTCGCAGGTCGGCCATTGGATTGGCGCCCATGGGGGACAGCTGGTCTATGGCGGGGGCCGCAGCGGATTGATGGGGGTGGTGGCAGAGGCCACCCTGGCGTCCGGTGGCCGTGTCGTGGGCATCATTCCGACCGCATTGGTCGAAAAAGAATTCGCGCACCATGGCTGCACCGAGTTGCATGTGGTGGACACCATGCACGAACGCAAGCGCCTGATGGCCGAAAAAGCCGATGCCTTTTTGGCCTTGCCCGGCGGCATTGGTACTTTCGAAGAATTGTTTGAAGTCTGGACTTGGCGCCAACTGGGCTACCACGACAAGCCCGTGGGCATCTTGAACAGCCAAGGCTATTACAACGCGTTGTTGGGCTTCATTGACCAAGTGGTGGCCGACGGATTTATGTCCGATTGGCAAACCACGCTGGTCACCGTGGACAACGACAGCGAGGCCTTGCTGCAACGTTTGGTGCAGTCGGCGGGCCTGGCTTTGCCCGCCAAAATCAACCTGCTGTAAGGGCTGGCCTGAGCCAGCCAGGGCCTCAGATGGCCGTTTCGTCTTGCTCGCCGGTGCGAATGCGAACCACGCGCTCGACGGAGGTGACAAAAATCTTGCCGTCCCCAATTTTTCCAGTCCGGGCCGCCTTGATGATGGCGTCGACGCAGCTGTCCACGTCTTGGTCTTTCACCACCACTTCCACTTTCACCTTAGGCAAAAAGTCGACCACATATTCAGCGCCACGGTACAACTCGGTGTGCCCTTTTTGACGGCCGAAACCCTTGACTTCCGTCACGGTGAGGCCCGTCACGCCGCATTCGGCCAGGCTTTCACGCACTTCTTCCAACTTGAAGGGCTTGATGACCGCAGTGATCTGTTTCATGGGAAAAATCCTCAATTAAGAATAATGCGCCGACTTTAAGCGCGGAATTTGTTGGTCATAGGATAACGCCAATCTTTGCCAAAACTCCGGTGGGTGACGCGAATCCCCACGGGCGATTGCCGGCGTTTGTATTCGTTGAGTTTGATCAGCCGCGTGACTTGTTCGACATCCGCTCGCTCAAACCCATCGGCAATCAGGGCTTCCACCCCTTCGTCGTTCTCCATGTAGCGGGCAATGATGGCGTCCAGCACTTCGTAGGCCGGCAAACTGTCTTGGTCTTTCTGGTCTGGCCGCAACTCGGCGCTGGGTGGCCGCGTCAAGATGCGCTCGGGGATCGGCTGGGCGCCCGTGCCATAGGGGTCATTCAGATTGCGCCAACGGGCCAACTCAAAGACCCGGGTTTTGACCACGTCTTTGATCACCGCGAATCCCCCCGCCATGTCGCCGTAAAGGGTGCAATAGCCGGTTGCCATTTCGCTCTTGTTGCCAGTGGTCAAGACAATCGCTCCGGTCTTGTTGGAGAGGGCCATCAGCAGCGTGCCGCGAATGCGGGCTTGAATGTTTTCTTCGGTGGTGTCTTCTGGCAAGCCCACAAACTGCCCTGCCAAGGCCTGTTTGAAGCCATCAAACAGCGGCGCAATGGCCACCTCGTCATAACGCACACCGAGGCGCTTGACCATTTCGCGTGAATCCAACCAACTGATGTCGGCGGTGTAGGGCGACGGCATCATGACCGCATGGATCTTGTCGGCACCGATCGCATCCACCGCGATGGCCAAGACGAGCGCCGAGTCGATGCCCCCAGACAATCCCAAAATGGCCCCCTTGAAGCCATTTTTCCCCAGGTAATCACGGACCCCCAGCACCAATGCGTCCCACAACTCGGCTTGCGCGCTGGCCAAAGGGACCACCGCTTCCTGAGAAGCCGCCAAGTCCAGCGGTTGCTGTTCAGCGGCCACCTGCACGGTGAGCAGGGCTTCGCGAAATCCCTCGGCGCGGGCCACCACCTGCCCCGCGGCATTCAGGGCAAATGATCGCCCCTCGAAAATCACTTCATCTTGCCCGCCCACCAAGTGGGCGTAAATGAGCGGCAAACCGCAGTCGCTCACCCGTTCGCGCATGCGTTGTTCGCGTTCGGCGCCTTTGCCCGCATGGAACGGAGAGGCATTCAAAACCGCCAACACTTGGGCGCCTGCGTCACGCGCCAATCGGGCCGGCTCGTCAAACCAGGCGTCTTCGCAAATGAGCAAACCCACGCGCACGCCTTCGACCTCAAACACCCCCACCCCACTGCCGGGGGTGAAGTAACGGCGTTCGTCGAAAACCTGGTAATTGGGCAACTCGCGCTTGTCGTAACTGCAGACCACTTGCCCTTCGCACAGCACGCTGGCGCGGTTGTGGCGGCGCGTGACAGCGACGCTGCGGGTGCGCACACCGCCGCCCTCTGGGTGACCCACCACCACATGCAAGCCCTTTAACCCAGCCAAGGCGTGGGCCACCGTTTTCAAGGCATCATCGCAAGCATCAATGAAGGCCGGCCGCAACAAAAGGTCTTCGGCTGCATAGCCGCAAATCGACAACTCGGGGGTGATCAACAAGCGTGCGCCTTGGGCATAGGCCCCTTTCGCCGCATCAATGATCTTGCGGGCGTTGCCCGGCATGTCACCCACGACGAAGTTGAGTTGGGCCACACAAATTTGGAGAGTCATACAGGTGCTGGAAAATGTGAGCTTGAATTATGTCACCCGGGTGCTGGATGATTTGGCAGCCATTCCCGCCTCAGATTGGGACGCTTTGCTGGCGGCGCAAGACGCGCCATCTCCCTTCATGCAGCATGCCTATTTGTCGGCCATGCAGACCAGCCAATCGGCCACGCCAGAGACCGGTTGGCAGTTGCAGGTGGTCACTCTTTGGCGTAATGCACCCGAAGGTCCGCGGTTGGCGGCCGCTTGCCCCGTGTATCTGAAAACCCACTCGCGTGGCGAGTATGTGTTTGACCACGCTTGGGCCGATGCCTATGCCCGGCATGGTCTGGAGTACTACCCCAAGGCTTTGGTGGCTTCGCCTTTCACGCCAGTGCCCGGCAGCCGCTTGCTCGCTGAGTCGGCAGCTGCGCGACAAGCCTTGCTGGCGGCCCTGCTGTCTTTTTGCCAAAGCCGTGACTTGTCGTCCTTGCACATTCTTTTTGGCAGCGCCCAAGACCAGCGCGCTTGCGAGGAGGCCGGCCTGCAGCAACGCAGCCAAATCCAGTTCCACTGGCAAAACGCGGGATGGCGCGACTTTGAAGATTTCTTGGGCAGCTTGCAGCAAGAAAAACGAAAAAAAATCCGCCAAGAGCGCCGCAAAGTACAACAGACCGGGGTGACCTTTCGGGCCGTGCGCGGCCCCGACATGAGCGACTCAGACTGGCAACTGCTGCTGCGTTGTTACCAGCAAACCTATTGGGAACACGGCAATGCGCCTTACCTCACCCCAGACTTCTTCGCCGCCATGCGTCAAAACATGGCCGAGCATTGGTTGTTGTTTGTGGCCGAACATGGCGCGCAAGCCATCGGCATCAGCCTGATCGGTTTGCACCTCAATGCACAAGGCCAACCGAGTGTGGCCTATGGCCGGTATTGGGGGGCATTGGCGCGGGTCGACTGCCTGCATTTTGAAGCGTGCTACTACCAGCCGATTGAATGGTGCATTGCCCACGGGGTGCAACGTTTTGAGGGCGGCGCTCAAGGCGAACACAAAATGGCCCGTGCGCTGCTGCCCACGCCCACCTACAGCGCCCATTGGTTGGCCAACCCGGCCTTTTCAGAGGCGGTGGCGCGCTTTCTCGATCGCGAAAGAGCCGGTGTCGACAACTACCTCAACGTCTTGCAGCAGCACTCGCCCTTGAAAAAATCGGGCTGAATGTCAGGGCAGAGGCACCATCGGGCTCAGGTGGGCTAAACGTTGCTGTGCAAACTCGCCTGGACATCGCGCTCAAATTGCGCCATGGCGTTCAGGGTCAGTGGGTCGGTGGCCATCGCGGCGGCAAATTCGGGTCGCACGGTCACCGCATAAGCGCCGCATGCCATCAGGCGCGACAACACATCGGCCGACTTGATGCTGGCGGCCAACAACTGCAGACCATCGGCCTGCAGAGCCACGCAGGCCTCGAGTAAAGACCACACATCGCGCCCATCGGCTTGTAAGCGTCCTACATAAGGCGCCACGTAGTGCGCCCCTTGCGCCCGAGCCCACATGAGTTGAATCGGGTTGGACAAACCAGTGAGCAAAGTGGGTACCCCCCAGGCTTGCACTTCGCGCAAGACCGGCAGCCAATCGGGGTGGCAAGGCAACTTGATGGTCAGGCGCACGCGGGCTTGCAGCGCGGCCGGCAACAACACCTCCAGCCATTGCGCAGCCTCGCCCACATCGGCGCGCGGCAGTTGCAACATCAACTCAGAAATTTTGGCTTCGCCGGCCTGCGCCACCAACTGCAAATAGCCCGCGAGGCTGACGGGCAAGCCAGCTTGCATGACCAAGGTTGGGTTGGTCGTGACGCCCTGCACCGGCGGGCAACCTGCCGGCAAGAGCCATTGACGGGCATCGGCGGAGTCGAGGTAAAGCTTCACGGGTTGTCCTGTTTCAGGAAGATGTCTTTGTCCGGGAAAAACTGGCTGTGCAAAGGCAACAAAGCGCCCCCCAACGCGCGCGCATGCGGCCCCACTTGGCCTGCCAAAAGCTGGGGCTGGTGCATGCCATCAAAACGGTATTGGGCCAGCGCCTCTTGCGTGGCCGTCATCAGGGCGCTCATCAACGGCGCGCCCAGCGAGCCGTCCATCACCACCGCGTCCAAGTCCAACAGAGCGGCCGAGCTGGCCACGGTCATGGCCAAAGCCTGACTGGCTTGGGCCAACCAAGCCTCTGTCAGGGCACTGTAGGGGGCGTCCATGATGCGGTCTTGGTGAATCAACAATGCGTCATGACCTGCCGCCAGCAAGGCTTGTTCCAGCTGCCAACCCGAGGCTTTTTGCAACAGCTGCGGCGGCATCCCCAAGTCCCGTGAGGCATGGCTGGCCAAGCCCACTGGCAGAGAGCCAATGGCGCCGGCATTGCCGCGTTCGCCGTTCATGATGTGGCCCGACAAAACCAAACCCCCACCAATGAAGGTGCCGACAAAGACGTATAAAAAACTGCGCACATGCCGGCCGTGGCCTTGCAACAACTCGGCGACACAGGCGGCCGTGGTGTCTTTGGCGAAGACCACGGGTAAATCGGTCAGGCCTTGCACTTCTGCCGTCAGATCGATGGTTTCCCAACGGGCCAAAGCTTGGGCCGCTTGGCCGCCCATGAGATCGGCCCATTTGTGCAAAGACAATGGCGCGGTCAGCCCCACCCCCACCGTGCGCGGCCACAAATCGCCCATGCGCTGCTGCAAGGTCTGCAGGCCTTGCGCCATCGACACAAAAAGCCGATCGGGATCCGGATAGTCGTACAGCACTTCCACGCGTTCGATGGGCCGCCCCATGAAGTCCGCCACCAGCAGCTCCAGGTTGCGCCGACCGACCTGGATGCCGACGCTGAAAGCGCCTTGTGGATTGAGCGACAAGGGCACCGAAGGCTGGCCAATTTTGCCGCGCACGCGGTCTTGTTTGATCAGCAAACCATCGTCCAGCAAGCGCCCCACGATGATGGCCACGGTCTGGGTGGACAACTGCGTCAAGCGGGCCAGATCGGCTTTGGGAATGGCGCCGTGGTGGCGAATCGCCTGCAGTACGGTGCGCTCATTGAACTGCCGCATGCCCACATGGTTGGAGCCGCGCATGGCGGATGTGGGGGTGGCAGAGTTCATGAAAAAAAACGCTCAGACAGAGATAAGTTCAAACAAGAATCACGCCTTTGCAAAACAAGGCGTTGCCGTAGGCCGTGCCCTCACCGCTTTGCACGATCAGGCTGGCTCCCTTTATTTTGTCGTAAAACGCATAGCGCTCAACCGACTCCACCTGCTCGGCCTTGAATCCGGCCTGCACCACCAAGTCCACCACCGCTTGTTGCGCGGGCGTGCGGTGCCCTTCTGTGCTGTGGCACACCCGCATGAAGGCGGCGGGTTGGGCCACATCCACCGCCACAGGAAACACCGACAACACGGCGCGACTCACGCGCTCTAAGCTGTGCCCCGGGATGCGCACCACGGGTTTGCCTTGGCTCAAATAATCGGCCGTGAAGTTGGCATCCACCACCGCCACCCATTCGCCATGGCCCATGGCACACAGGTGCATCAGCAGCTCGGGGGTGAGCAGCGGATCGATTCCTTTCAGCATGCGACCGCCTCTTCTGAACGCAGGCTGGCCGGGTCGATGGCGCCGGTGATCAGGCCCACGATTTCTTCAGGGCTGGTCTCGCGGGTGAGTCGGCTGCAAATGATGCGGCCCTGGCGGAAAACCCAGATGCTGTCGACCAGGTCAAACACTTGGCGCAAGTTGTGGCTGATGATGATCAGCGGGATGCCTTGCTTTTTAAGGCCCTTGATGATTTCTTCCACACGGGCGGTCTCTTGCACACCCAAAGCGGCAGTGGGCTCGTCCAAGATGATGAGTTTTTTGGCAAAGCCCGCCGCGCGGGCAATCGCCACGCACTGCCGCTGGCCGCCCGACATGCCGCGCAGGCTTTCCGACATGTCCTGAATTTTCACGCCGGTGGTCGACAACATGCTGGCCGATTTCTCGCGCATGGCCTTGTGGTTCAGGATGGACAGTGGCCCCAGATTCAGACGGGTGATCTCACGGCCCAGAAAAATGTTCGCCGGCACATCCAAGTCTTCGGCCAAGGCCAAGGTTTGGTAAACCGTCTCAATGCCCTGCTCTCGGGCATCCAAGGGCGACTCGAAGTTGACTTTTTGGCCATCCAACAAGATGTCGCCCGAATTGGGCTGCTCCACCCCGGTGATCAGGCGCACAAAGGTGCTTTTGCCGGCCCCGTTGTCGCCCACGATGGCGGCGTGCTCACCCGGCAACAGGCGAAATTGGGCGTCGGTCAGGGCTTTCACGCCCCCGTAATGCTTGGTGAGTTGCTTGATTTCGAGAACAGGTGTGGAGGTGGACATAGGAACGGCTTTCACAATGAATGGGACGAAGCATGCAGGAATTCTTGAAATTTGGACATTAGTAAAACTACTAGGTTTACTTAATCGGTTTTTTCGTTTCCAATGCGTTCGCGGTCAGAAAAGTGTTTTTTGGCCCAACTTCATCAACAACGGAGATACCCCCATGATCACGAAACGCACATTTGGCCGCTTGGCCATCGCTGCAGCAGCTGCTACTTTGTTCACCTCGGCCATGGCGGCTGACGTGACAGTGGCTTACATCACCAACGGCAACACCAACGAAGGCTGGACCCTGATCAACGGTGGCGCCAAAAAAGCCGGCCAAGCCAAGGGCGTGAAATTCATTGAGTTGGCCGCTGAAAAAGGCGAGTTGTCTCGCCAATTGGCCATCGTGGAAGACATGATCACCCGCAAAGTCAACGCCATCGCGATTGCCCCCGTTGACTCCGCCGGTATCGCCCCTGCCATCAACAAAGCCATGGCCGCAGGCATCGCTGTGGTGGCCGTGGACACGGGCATCACTGGCGCCAAGATTTCTTCTTATGTCGCGACCGACAACATCAAAGCTGCCAACGTGCAGGGCAAGTGGGCTGCTGAGCAGATCAAAGACGGTGACACCGTGATCTATGTGACAGGCGACCAAGGCCAGTCCACCGGTCAAGAGCGCAAGAAAGGCTTTGTCGATGCTTTGAACGCCGTCCGCAAGAACGTCAAGATCGTTGAAGTGCCCACCACTTGGGACCAAACCATGGCCCAAAACGGTGTGGAAGCCGCTCTGCGCGCCAACCCCAATGCCAAGGTGATCGCCTGCGCATGGGACGGCGGTGCTTTGGGCGCCAAAGCCGCATTGATGGCCGCTGGCAAGAAGCCTGGCGACGTGAAAATTGCTGGCTTTGACGGCTCCCCAGGCGGCCTGGACATGATGAAGCAAGGCTGGCAACAAGCCAACGCCGCACAAATGTTGGCCAAGATCGGCCAAGTGGGCGTGGAAACAGCCATTGCTGCAGCACAAGGCAAAAAAGTGGAAGCCCGTATCGACACTGGCTCCTTCTTGGTGTTGCCTTCCAACGTGGACAAGTTCGCCGCTGATTCTGGCGTCGGTCAGTTCATGAAGGTCAAGGGCAAGTGATGGCCCGCCCGGGCCTTCGGGCCTGGGCTTGACTTCAGTTTGCAGGAGTCCACCCCTGTGGGAACGCGGTTGCTGAACATCAGCGACGCGTATTCAAAGGCGTGGGCTTCTGCACTAGCGACGATTTATTGACAGAGAAATTTATGAAATCCATCACACGACAAGAGTGGTACGGCGCCTTAGTGGCGGTGATCGTTCTGGGCGTCTTGCTCACCTTCGCCTCGCCTTACTTTTTGACCACGGGCAACCTGTCCAACATCTTGGTTCAAGCCTCGGTCATCGCCTTGCTTGCGGGTGGACAAACGTTTGTGATTTTGACCGGCGGCGTGGATTTGGCTGTGGGTGCGTTGACCGCACTGGCCGGCGCTGTGGCCGGTCACATGATGATCAAAATGGGCGTGGATCCCTACATGGCCATGGCCGTGGCTTTGGCGATCGGCGCTGCGGTGGGCTTTTTCAATGGCTATTTGGTGGCTTTTGTGGGCATTCCAGCTTTCATCGTGACCTTGGGGGGACTGACCCTGTGGCGCGGTATGGCGTTTGACATGACCGGGGGTTTTGACAACGCCGGCCTGCCCGATCCCCTGCCCTTCATTGGTTACGGCAATGTGCTGGGCGTGCCCATGCCGACCTTGATCACCGGTGTGTTTTTTGTGGTGATGGCCTTCGTGTTGTCCAGCACCAAAATTGGCCGTTACGTCTATGCCATGGGCTCCAACGAAATGGGCGCTCGCCAAGTGGGCATCAACATCCGCTGGTACAAGCTGGGGGTGTATGTGATTTCCGGCCTGTGCTGCGCTTTGGCCGCGATTGTGCTGATGGCCCGCATGGATTCTTCCAGCGGCAAGATGGCCCAAATGTTTGAATTGGACGCGATTGCCGCCGTGATTTTGGGCGGCACCTCGCTCTTTGGCGGACGCGGCAGTATCTGGGGCAGTTTGTTGGGCGCGGTGCTCATCACCATGATCCGCAACGGCATGAACCTGATGGAGGTCTCTCAGTTCAAACAAATGATGGCGATTGGTGCAGTGGTGATCGTGGCCGTCTGGATTGATGTGGTGCGCCGCAAGCATCTGCTGAAAAAATAAGCCTCGTATGCTGCACCTCAGGCCGCCCGTACACACCTTGCGGCCTGATATTCTCAGGATCTCAACCGCCGTTTGAATTGCCATGACCACTCCCATTTTTGTGCTGGGCGAAGCCCTGATGGACTGCATCGCTCAAGCCGATGGTCAGCTCAAACCGCTGATGGGTGGCAGCCCCTTCAACATGGCCCGCGCCGCCGCGCTGCGCGGTGCGCCAGCCACTTATCTCAATCCACTGTCGACCGATTTGTTTGGCCAAGGCTTGGCCCAGCTGCTGCAAAAAGACGGCGTGGCTTTATGGGGTGGCAGCAGCCTTTTGCCCACCTCTTTGGCGGTGGTGCAAGTCACGCAGGGACAACCCAGCTACGGCTTTTACCGTGAAGGCATTGCCGATCGAGACTACAGCGTAGACAGCACCTTGGCACTGCTGAAAAAGCAGGCGCAACCGGGTATTTTTCACACCGGGTCTCTGCTGTTGATTCCCCCCGAACACGAGAAAGTGTTGGCCATCTTGGCGGGTGCGCGGGCCTTGGGTTGGACCATCAGTGTGGACATCAATTTGCGTCCGAAGGTGGCGCATGACCTGCCGCAATATGTGCAGGCCTTGCACCAGGTGATCGCCCTGACCGACTGGCTCAAAGCCAGTGACGAAGACTTGGAAACCTTGGGTTTTCAGTCGGTCACGATCGCCGAGTCGGGCCGTTTGGTGCGCGAATTGCGTGCGGGTGTGGCAGCAGGTGCCTTGAGCCGAGTGGCCTTGACCTTTGGCGCCGAGGGCGCCCACCTGGACGTGACAGGCCAGACCCACCAATTGCCAGTGCCGCGCATCCAGGTGGCCGACACCGTGGGTGCAGGCGACACCTTTTGGGGCAACACCTTGGCCGACTGGGCCTTGGTGCCCGAGGGGGCCGACAAGCGCGTGGCCAGCACGCTCGAGTTGTCGATGAAAGCCGCGGCCATCAACTGCACGCGCGAAGGTTGCCAGCCGCCCACACGGGCCGAGGTGATGGCTTTTTAAGCCGCCGCCTTGGAGGCACGGCGGGCGCGCCATGCGCCCCAAATGGCAATCAAACCGGGAACCAAAATCAATGCCCAAATGATTTTGCTCAGGTGCGTTTGCACAAACGGTAAATTGCCAAACAAATAGCCCGCCAGCGTCAAGCCCACCACCCAAATGAAGCCGCCCACCACGTTGTAGAGGGTGAACTTTTGACGCGACATTTCGGCCACCCCCGCCACAAAGGGCACAAAGGTCCGAACAAACGGCATGAAGCGGGCCAAGATGATGGTGATGCCGCCGTACTTTTCGTAAAAAGCATGCGCTTGGTCAAAGGCCTGCCGGTTGAAAAAACGCGAGTCTTCCCACTGAAACACTTTGGGCCCAAAGTAACGCCCGATGGTGTAGTTGGTCTGGTCGCCCAATATCGCAGCGACCAACAGCAAGCCCATCACCAAGGGCAAATTCAGCAGACCCGCGCCGCACATCGCGCCGACGATGAATAAGAGTGAGTCGCCGGGCAAAAAGGGCATCACCACAATGCCGGTTTCGACAAAGATGATCAGAAACAACAAGGCGTAAACCCAAGCCCCATATTGCCCCACAAAAGCTTCCAAATAGCGGTCGACATGCAGAATGAAATCGACGAGTTGCAGCAAGATGTCCATGGCCCGATTATCCTCGGCAAATGCCTTCAAGCAGAGCCCCTAAAATGCCTCTGTGATCTCTACCAACCGCCCGGCGAACGCGCGCCGTCCGATACGCGAACTCCCCGATGAACTGATCAGCCAAATTGCGGCGGGTGAGGTCGTTGAGCGCCCAGCTTCGGTGGTGCGCGAGTTGGTGGACAACGCCATGGATGCCGGCGCGCAAAGCATCACTCTGCGCCTGATGGGCGGAGGCACTCGGCTGATTGCTGTGGAAGACGATGGGGCAGGCATCGCGCCCGACGAAATGCCCGTGGCTTTGAAGCGCCACGCCACCAGCAAGATTGGCAACCTCGATGACCTCGAATCGGTCATGACGATGGGCTTTCGGGGCGAGGCTTTGGCCGCCATCAATTCGGTGTCTGAACTGACCTTGCTCTCTCGCACCGAAGGCCAAGCGACCGCGTTTGCCTTGGACGGCCGCACTGGCGAAATCCGCCCTGCCGCCCGTTCAGTCGGCACCACCGTCGAGGTGAAAGAACTGTTTTTTTCGACGCCCGCACGGCGCAAATTTTTAAAGAGCGACAGCACCGAGCTGGCGCATTGCATAGAAGCGGTGCGCCGTCACGCCCTGGCCCGCCCCGACGTGGGCTTTGCCATCTGGCACGAGGGCAAGCTGGTGGAGCAGTGGCGGGTGCACCCCGGTGCCGCAGGTTTAGAACAACGCTTGGCCGATGTGTTGGGCGAAGAGTTTGTGGCGCAATCCATTGCGGTGGAATACCAAGCCGGACCCCTCAGGGTGATCGGCCGCGCCGGTTTGCCTGACGCTGCGCGTTCGCGCCCCGACCACCAATTTGCGTATGTCAACGGCCGCTTTGTACGCGACAAAGTGGTGATGCACGGCGCGCGCAGCGCCTACGAAGACGTCTTGCACGGCCACAAGCAACCGGCTTATGCGCTGTTCATGCAGATCGACCCCACCCTGGTGGATGTGAATGTGCATCCGACCAAGATCGAGGTGCGTTTTCGCGACAGCCGCGCCGTGCACCAAGCGGTGCGGCACGCGCTGGAAAACGCGCTGGCCGCGCCCCGCTCGAATAACTTGAGCGAAAAGGACGCCAACGGCGCCAGTGACTTTGATCTGAAAGCCCCCACGCCCAAGGCCCTGCCCGAGTCGGCCAACTGGCAACAAGGCGGCATGGCTTTTGAACGTCCCGCTCCTTCGGTTTTTTCGGCCCCAAGCTATAAACCGGCCGATTTTGTGCGCACCCGCGTGGACAGCGAGCAAGCCATGGCCGACCTGAAGGCGTTGTGGCAACCATCGGCAGATGCCGGGTCAGAAGACGCGCCCTATGAAAAAGGCGGGCCTCTTTTGCACGCACAGACCGCACAGACCACAAAGGTCGCCGAGGCAGCAGGCATCTGGGAAACCAACCCCGTGGCCAAAGGGGATCCGCGCGCAGGGGCTGGCGCCCACACCGAAACGGGCGCGTCGGCCACTCCCTTGCCCGAGGGCGACTGGCCCCTTGGCCGCGCGGTGGCACAACTGCACGGCGTGTACATCTTGGCCGAAAACAAACAAGGCCTGGTGGTGGTCGACATGCACGCTGCGCACGAACGCATCGTTTACGAGCGCCTGAAAAGCCAACTGAACGCCGCCGATGGCGAGGCCTCACGCATCCCGAGCCAACCCCTGTTGATCCCCGCCACTTTTGCCGCCAACCCCACTGAAGTGGCCACGGCCGAAGCTTGCGGCGAGGCTTTGCAACAACTCGGTCTGGAGATCTCACCCTTGTCGGCCAAAACCTTGGCGGTACGGGCTGTGCCGACCACTTTGGCCCAAGGCGATGCGGTGGAATTGGCTCGCAGCGTGTTGGCCGAACTGGCGCAACACGACGCCAGCACCGTGGTGCAACGGGCGCAAAACGAGATCTTGGGCACGATGGCTTGCCACGGTGCCGTGCGGGCCAATCGGCGCTTGACCATAGAAGAAATGAACGCCCTGCTGCGTCAAATGGAAGAGACCGAACGCTCGGACCAGTGCAACCATGGCCGCCCCACTTGGCGTCAGATGACGATGCGCGATCTGGATGCGCTGTTTTTGCGGGGTCGCTGATGGGCCCCACAGCGATGGCGCCAACCGCGCCCGTTCCCTTGATCCGCATGCCGCAAAAACTGATCGTTCTTTTCCTGGCGCTGCTGCTGGGTTTACAGCCGGTCACCACCGATTTGTATTTACCCGCCCTGCCCGCCTTGACCCAAGGTTTTGGTGCGGGCATGGGCCAAGCACAACTCACCCTCAGCGCATTGTTGTTGGCCTTTGGTTTGTCGCAGCTGGTCTGGGGCCCGCTGTCCGATCGGTATGGCCGCCGGCCCATTTTTTGGTGGGGCATGAGTGGCTACACCTTGGCCTCGGTGGCTTGCGCGTTTGCCCCCGACATGGTTTGGCTGATTGCGGGGCGCACCGTGCAAGGCATCGCCATGGGCGCGGGGGTCATGGCGGCCCGCGCGGTCGTGCGCGATTTGTTTCAACCGGCCCAAGGCGCCACGGTCATGTCGCAAGGCTTGACGGGCTTGGGCATCATTGCCTGCGCTTGCGCGCCCTTGGGCGGTCTGCTGACCGATGCGTTGGGATGGCGTTATGCCCTGCTGATGTTGGCCGTGTTTGGGGCCGTCACTTTGGGCTTGCTGGCATGGCGCTTTGAAGAAACTTTGGCCCGACCCGACCCGCATGCCCTGCGCGCGAGGCCGCTTTTGCAAGCCAATGCCGACATCGTGCGCCACCCCGTCTTTCTGACTTGGTGTGCGCTGTCGGCTGGCTCTTACTTGGGCCTGTTCACTTTCTTGGCCAGCTCTTCGTTTGTGTTTGTCACCTTCATGGGCTACAGCAAAACGGCTTACGGCTTTCTCATGCTGAGCATGTCGCTGTCTTACATCGTGGGGACCTTCTGGTGCCGCTGGATGTTGCGCCGCACCAGCGTGCACCGCACCGTCGGCATCGCCGCCCTGTTGACACTGACCGGTGGGGTCAGCATGGCCGCTTTGGCCTATCTGGGTCAAGGCAAAGATTGGTATGGGGCTTGGGCGGTGATGGTGCCGATGTACATCTTTATGCTCGGTCATGGCGTACACCAACCCTGCGGTCAAAGCGGGGCGGTGTCGCCATTCCCCCACCGCGCCGGAACCGCGTCTGCTCTGAACGGCTTTTTGATGATGTTGGGCGCATTCTTCATGGGTGCTTGGTTGGGCACGCACATGGACCAGCCGGTTTTTGCACTCGCGCAGGGTCTGTTGCTGTGGGCCGTGTTCATCACCTTGGTGGCCTGGACCGCCGTGCAGCGGCATGGACGTCCCGAAGCCATGGTGCCAAAACAGTCGCCATGAGCCCAACACCATCACCCGGGCTGCACCCTGAACGCGCCGATGCCATCGCCCTCGTCGGCCCAACGGCCAGTGGCAAAACGGCCGCCGCCTTGGCCTTGGCCGAGGCCCTGCAAGGCCGGGGCGGAGCAGAGATCATCAGCGTGGATTCGGCCCTGGTCTACCGCGGCATGGACATTGGCACCGCCAAACCCAGCCGCGACGAGTTGGCTGCCGTGCCGCATCACCTGATCGACACCCTCGACCCCTTGCAAAGCTACAGCGCAGCAGAGTTTGCAAAAGACGCTGCGCGCTTGATGTTGGACATCCAAGCCCGCGGCACAACGCCTTTGTTGGTTGGGGGCACCTTGCTGTACCTGAAGGCCTTGCAGGAAGGCTTGAACGACATGCCGGCCGCCAACTTAGAAGTGCGTCGGCTCATTCAACAAGAAGCCCAAGAAGTCGGCTGGCCCGCCATGCACCACAAGTTGGCGGGCATTGACCCTGTCACAGCGGCTCGCCTGGCGCCGGGCGACAGCCAGCGCATTGGCCGTGCGCTGGAGGTGTGGACGGCCACCGGTCGCACCTTGAGTTCTTTTCACGAAGCCGCCAAAGCCTCAGCGCCCGCATGGCGCATTCCGGTCATCAGTCTGGAGCCTTCAGACCGTGCGTGGTTGCACCAGCGCATTGCACAGCGCTTTGAGCAAATGATGGCCGCTGGTTTTTTGGATGAAGTGCACGCCTTGCGAAACCGGGGCGATCTGCATCCCGACCTGCCCTCCATGCGCTGCGTGGGCTACAGACAAGCCTGGGAAGGCCTGGACGCCGGCTGGACGCTGGACGAAATTCGAGACCGCGGGATTTTTGCCACACGGCAATTGGCCAAACGCCAAATCACTTGGCTGCGCAGCATGCCCGAGCGGGTGGTGGTGCACGCCGACCAAACATCGGCCACCGAGCAGGTGGTACAAGCCTGCCTGGGAGTGTGGCCTTAATCGTCCCCCGTGGGACGCCCTCTGCCTTGTTTGATTTTGGCCTGCTGGGCCTTGCCGGCTAAGCGCCGTTGCACGGAGCCATACGTCGGCTGGGTCGGTTTGCGGCGTTTGGGGGGCTTGGCGTATTGGTCCAGCGTTTCAAGCAAGCGGGCCCAGGCATCGAGGCGGTTCGCCTCTTGGGTGCGATAGCGTTGCGCTTTCAGCACAAAGACGCCTTCTTGCGTCAAGCGGCTGTCACCCGACTGCAACCAACGTTGCTTCACATCGTCGGGCAAAGAAGACTGGGCCACATCAAAACGCAGCTGAATCGCCGAGGCCACTTTGTTCACATGTTGGCCGCCGGGACCTTGGGCCCGGATGGCGCTCAAGCTGACTTCAGCCTCGTCGATGCGCAAGGGGTGTTTCACACCCCAACACCCGCGAATGGGCTCATTGCAAAGGGCCTTTGAGGCTTTCGGGAATCGGCAAGGCCACGACCTCGATGCCCTCTTCGATGAGGGCCTCGGTTTCCTCGCGGGTGGCTTGGCCACGGATATTGCGCTCTGCTTTTTCGCCGTAATGGATCTTGCGCGCTTCTTCGGCAAACTGGGTGCCGACATCTTCGGTGTGGGCCATGACGTGACGAACCATGGTCAACATGGCCGCTTGCAACTGCTGCAAACCGCGCACATCTGCAGGCAAATTGGCCGGCGCTGCGGTCTGTGCAGAGAATGACGTGTCTGAAAGGGTTTGGGTTTGGTTCTGTGCCTTGGCTTGGGCTTGGGCTGGGCCATGCGGGTGCCGATGGGCCTGCGCCGCGTTGTCAGAGGCTGACGGGCCTTCGGCAGCGCCATAACCCAAGTTCAGGCGCGGGGCCGACAAGAGTTTTGTGATAGCGGTGTCGTTGCACAGGGGGCATATCAGCAAGCCCCGCGCTTGTTGCGCGTCGTAGTCTTCCTGTGAGCCAAACCAGCCCTCAAAGCTGTGCCCCTCTGAACATTGGAGGTCCCAGACTTTCATGCCCAAAAACCTCAAGCCAAGGTTTGCCACGTCAGGGGCCAATCCCCTGCCAACATGTTTTGCAACCAAAGTGCGCCCGTGAGCGTCTTGGCATCAGTGACTTGCCCCTCGCGACACCACGTCATCAAGTCAGAAGGTGTGGCGGTGAAGACGTCCAAGAACTCTTCCGCGTCCAATTGCCGCGTGCCCAAACTCAGGCCTTTGGCAAACCAAATTTCAATCACTTCGGTGGAATACGCGATCACCGGATGCAACACCCCTGCCCTGGCCCATTGGCGGGCGGTGTAGCCGGTTTCTTCCCACAATTCACGCTGTGCGCACAGCCAACCGTCTTCTCCGGCATCGCGCTTGCCCGCCGGGAACTCGATCATCACTTGTGCGACGGGGTAACGGTATTGGCGCTCCAGCACCACCTGCAAGCCCGCAGGGGTATCGAGCAATGGAATGACCATGACCGCCCCGGGATGGACGACGTATTCGCGTGTGGCCAAAGCCTGGTTGGGCAGGCGAACCGTGTCGCGGAATGCGTGCAAAAAATGGCCGCGCAACAACTCTTGTTGGCTGACACGGTGCTCGATCAGGTGCTCATCAGACATGTCGAGTCCCCACCGATGGCGCTCAATGCTGACGGTGCATGAGGTAACGGTAGACAAATCCTGGGAACGCCAAGGTCACAAACATGGTGCCTGTGATTGCATAAAACTCCCAGCCTTGGGGGGCAATTTGACCGGCATGGTTTTCGAAGGCCAGGCCGACAGCCCCGACCACAAAATACAGCACCACCAACTCAAGCAAACGCCAAAACAAAGACTTTGATGGTCGTTGTGGGCCGACCATCAAAATGCGCTGATTGGCAAACGGCAAATTGGCAGCCATCACCGCCAAGGCGAGCAAGATTCCAATTTGCAAATCGCTGGACATAGCGGTGTGACCTCGATCAGATAGAGAGCATGCGGGCGATGGCGTCTGCGCAAAGGGCCATCAGGGCGCCCGGCACGATGCCCAACACCAACACCAACAAACCATTCACCGACAAGACCACGCGCACATCGGCATCTGCAGAAACGGTGGTGGCGGTCACGGGCTCGTCAAAGTACATGACCTTGACCACGCGCAAGTAATAGAAGGCGCCGATCAGGGACATGATGACCGCAAAAATCGCCAAGCCGATGTAGAAGGTTTGCCCCGAAACCAGCAAGGACTGCAAGACCGACAACTTGGCATAAAAGCCCACCATAGGAGGAATGCCCGCCATCGAGAACAAGCAGATGGCCATCACGCCGGCATACAAGGGGCTGCGTTGGTTCAGGCCCGCCAGATCGGTGATCTCTTCGCTTTCAAAACCTTGTCGTGCCAGCAACATGATCACGCCAAAGCCGGCCAATGTGGTCAACACATACGACACGATGTAGAACATAGCCGAGCTGTAAGCATTGGCCGCCAAGGTGGTTTGCCCATTGATCACGCCCGCCACAAAACCCAACAAGACAAATCCCATTTGGGCGATGGTGGAGTAAGCCAACATGCGCTTGAGGTTGGTTTGTGCAATCGCAGCCAAGTTGCCAATCAACAGCGAACCGATGGCCAGCACAGACAACATTTGCTGCCAATCAAAGGCCAGCGGCAACATGCCCTCGACCAACAAACGAATCATGATGGCAAAGGCCGCCAATTTGGGCGCACCGCCAATCATCAGCGTAGCGGCCGTAGGCGCGCCCTGGTAGACGTCAGGAACCCACATGTGGAAGGGTACGGCCCCGATTTTGAAGGCCAGACCCGAGACGATGAAGACCAGACCAAACACCAGCACTTGGTGATTGACTTGACCCGATCCGATGGCCTTGAGCACCTCGGACAACTCGAGACTGCCGGTCGCGCCATACAACATCGACATGCCGTACAACAAAAAGCCCGAAGCCATGGCGCCCAATACAAAGTATTTCATGGCCGCTTCAGTGGCTGCGGTGTGGTCTCGGCGGAGGGCCACCAAGGCGTAGCTAGACAGCGTCAACAACTCGAGACCCAAATAGATCACGATGAAGTTTTGGCCCGAAATCATGAAGCTCATGCCCAACAGCGCAAACAGGCTCAGGCTGAACATTTCACCGCCACGCAACATGTCGCGGTCTGCGGCATAGGGACGCGAATAGACCAAGGTGACCATCACCGCGATCGCGGCAAAGCACTTGAGCCAATGGCCCATTGGGTCGCTCACCACAAGCCGGCCAAAACCATAGGTGGTTTGACCCGCATCAGCGTACATCGCGTGCAACACCGCCAAGCCGCCCAAAGACAACAAAGTCAGGGCGTAAGTGGCGGTGCGCTTGGGGCTTTTCACGTAGAGGTCGGCCAGTGCAATCACGCAGGCCATGACCAACAACACGATCTCCGGATAAATCGTCATCCAGCTGGCGGTGTCCATCATGTGTGTTCTTTCTGTTCTTCTGTTCAGGCTAATCGTTCAATGCCCGCGGCTCAAGGCAACTTGGACAGGGCCACGTGCTTGAGCAAGTCGACCACCGAAGTGTCCATCACGTCAGTGAAGGGTTTGGGGTAGACCCCCATGTACAAGACCGCGGCGGCCAACAAGGCCATCACCAAAAATTCACGGGCATTGATGTCGGTCAGTTCTTTCACGTCGTCATTGACCACGGGGCCAAGATAGACGCGCTTGAACATCCACAAGGTGTAGGCGGCGCCAAAAATCAAGGCCGATGCGGCCAGCGTGCCGATCCAGAAATTGAATCTGACAGCGCTCAAAATGACCATCCACTCGCCCACAAAACCGGCGGTGCCGGGCAAGCCGCAATTGGCCATGGCAAAGAACAAGGCGAAGGCGGCAAACTTGGGCATGGTGTTGACCACCCCTCCGTAACTGGCGATTTCACGCGAGTGAACACGGTCGTACAACACGCCAATCGACAAGAACATGGCGGCCGAGACAAACCCGTGGGCAATCATTTGCACAATGCCACCGGACACGCCCAGCGGATTAAAAATGAAGAAACCCAAGGTGACGAAACCCATGTGCGCCACCGAAGAGTAAGCCACCAGTTTCTTCATGTCTTGCTGCACCATGGCCACCAAGCCCACATAGACCACGGCCACCAAGGACAACACGATGATGAACATGCCCCACTCGCGCGCGGC
>JACCDH011106357.1_pt1 | contig 24319 bp, 20 predicted proteins | sample 7442481 | NCBI WGS metagenome assembly JACCDH01 (sample SAMN15323433, study PRJNA562643) | freshwater metagenome | isolation source: river surface water | place: USA:Blue River Watershed | collected 2017-08-15
TGGCTTGAAAGCCTTTGCAGAAGCATAAAAATTCACTTCTGTAGCACCCCCGTAAATTACACCTAGCACATTTTCCTGAGAGCGTAGTTGGCGGGCGGCTTTTTTGCCAGCTTCGGTCCTCAAGTGGCCTTCGATTGTAACTGTTTTCATTTGAGATCTATTTGTTTTAAAAAAAACTGATTGCTTTCACAATTCAGCGTCCATTATTCTTTCTCAATAATGGAGCGCGAAGATAAGTAATAAAAAAGGAGAAACCAAAGTCTCTCCTTAATATTATCTAAGTGATTGATTATTAACTTCTTGCCTTTAATTGAGCGTGTACAAATAAGCTAGTAATACTCTTATTTTCATAGGCATTTCGTATAGCAATGGCGAATAAATCGGCCACTGTAACTACTTTAATTTTTGGAGATGCCTGCTTCATTGGAATCGTATCTGAAACAACCAGTTCTTCTAAAATTGAATTTTCAATATTTTCATACGCCTTACCACTTAATACTGGGTGGGTAATTAAAGCACGAACTGTTCTTGCTCCTTTTTCTTTCAATAAGGCAGCCGCTTTAACCAATGTGCCACCTGTATCACAAATGTCATCAATTAATATAATGTCCTTACCAGCCACATCGCCAATCACCACCATGCTTGCAATTTCATTGGCACGTTTACGGTGTTTATCACAAATTACCATTTCAGCATTAAAATAATTGGCAACCTCACGCACACGGTTTGTACTTCCAACGTCAGGGGCCGCAAAACAAAGGTTCTCTAATTTTAAAGACTCTATATAAGGAATAAAAATAGCCGAACTGTCTAAGTGATCCACTGGTACATCAAAGAATCCTTGTATTTGTGCCGCGTGTAAATCCATAGTGATAACCCTATTCGCACCAGCAGCTTCCAATAAAGTCGCAATTAATTTTGCACCAATCGCAACTCTTGGCTTGTCTTTTCGATCCTGACGGGCAAACCCATAATAAGGAATTACAACAATAATTTTATAGGCACTTGCGCGTTTTGCAGCATCAATCATCAATAATAACTCAAACAAGTTATCCGTTGGCGCATAGGTACTTTGTACTAAAAAAACATAGTCGCCACGTACACTTTCTAAAAAAACGGGCTGAAACTCACCATCGCTAAATTTTTGAATGTTTATTTTACCGATGGGTGCACCAAATCGCTGTGCGATTTTTTCAGCTAATGCCGTTGAGCCGGTGCCAGAAAATATTTTAACAGAAGGGTTCATGAGGTGGTTGAATGTGAGTCAAAGTTATCATTCTGTTAATCATTTTAGAAACATTATCCCTCCTACTTTTCAACAAGTCATTCACTTAGCTAAAAATTCTATTTTTTTTCTAGTATTTATACCCTTATTGTAGGCATTAATTATTTATACATTTAGCTTAAAATGTCAAATTCATTAGCCATTAAAACTTGGGCCTTAAATGACCAGCCTATTCATAAATTATACCATAAAGGCGCAAAGTATTTGACCGATGTTGAATTGATTGCTATCATATTGCAACATGGCACTGCTCAAAATAATGCTGTTGACTTAGCCAGGTTATTATTAGTAAAATGCAGTAATGATTTACAAAAGCTTTCGAAGCTATCTGTTCAGGATTTATTACTCATGAAAATCAATGGCATTGGCAAGGTTAAAGCAATTCGAATTATAGCTGCTATAGAATTAGGATCAAGAAGAATGTTTAAAACAGGTATAGATAAAAATATTTTTCAAAGTGGCGATGTAATTGCACACTTAAAATATTGTTTGCAATTTGAATCTCGTGAAATTTTTATGGTCCTTTTATTAAATCAAGCTAATAAAATAATTTATGAACAAGTTTTAAGTGAAGGTGGGATAACCGGTACTGTAGCAGATCCTAGGGTTTTATTCAAATTAGCCCTAAGCCATGAAGCAACTGGTATTATAATATGTCATAATCACCCAAGTGGCCAATTACAACCCAGCAGGATGGATGATTTACTTACTGAAAAAGTAAAGAAAGGAGCCAATTTTTTAGACATAAAATTAATAGACCATATCATAGTAAGTACCGAAGGCTATTATAGTTATGCCGAAAAAAGTAGCAACTGGTAAATTTATAAAGAGCAGGAAAAAATTTAGGCTTGTGCAGTAGGTCCGCCAAAATTCATTGGAATTTCAACAGGCAACATATCACCAATAGCTCCATTTGCGTCTTCAAATTTTTCGATATTTTCAACCAATGCCTTCATGAATCTTTTAGCATGCATAGGTGTCAAAATAACACGAGATTTTACTTTACTTTTTGGCGTGCCTGGCATTACATTCACAAAGTCAATCACAAACTCGGCATTACTATGCGTGATGATTGCTAAATTGGCATAAGATCCTTCCGCAATTTCTTCACTAATTTCAATATTTAGGGGCTGGTTAGGGTTTTGTTCCATATTTAAATTTATCCGACAAAGATACAGGGGATGAAATGTTTAAAAAAAAATTCTATCACTGTATTACTATGGACTAAATTTGCGCCATGTTAGTATTAGATGGAAAAATAGCCTCCGCAGCAGTAAAAGCAAGTCTTTTAGAACAAACACAGGCCTTAGCAGCAGCTGGCAAACGTACTCCTCATTTGGCAGCCATTTTGGTTGGTAGTAATGGAGCAAGTGAAACCTATGTGGCTAGTAAAGTAAAAAACTGCGATGAGACCGGTTTTGGAAGCTCCTTAATTCGTTTTGATGACGATGTAACGGAAGCCGAATTATTAGCAAAAATCAATGAACTTAATACTGATAAAACAGTTGATGGTATATTAGTACAATTGCCTTTGCCAAAACATATTAATGATGAAAAAGTCATTGAAGCCATTCACCCAGATAAGGATGTGGACGGATTTCATCCAATGAATATTGGACGAATGGTACAAGGACTGGATACTTTTATACCCGCTACTCCTTATGGCGTTTTATTAATGTTAGCGCATTATAAAATTGAAACAAAAGGCAAGCATGTTGTAGTAATAGGTCGAAGCAATATTGTAGGAAGACCTATGAGTATTTTATTAAGTGGAGATAGACCACAAGGAAATGCCTACGTTACACTTTGCCACCGACATACACCAAAGGAAGAAACCATTAAAATGGCACAACAAGCCGACATTTTAATAGTAGCAGTAGGTATTCCTGAATTTGTTGCTGCTGACATGATCAAACCAGGTGCCGTAATTATTGATGTAGGTATAACAAGAGTTGAGGACGCTACAGCAAAAAAAGGTTTCCGCATTAAAGGTGATGTTAATTATGAACAAGCAATTGCAAAAGCATCGGCTGTTACACCTGTACCAGGTGGTGTTGGCTTAATGACCATTGCTGGTTTATTAATGAATACCATGAAAGCTTATCAAGGCAAATCATATGAGTAATACCCAACCAACATCTTATCCAGTCATGGAAATGTTTTATTCTTTGCAAGGCGAAGGATATCATCAAGGTAAAGCCGCGTATTTTATTCGCTTGGCTGGTTGTGACGTAGGTTGTGTTTGGTGTGATGTGAAAGATAGCTGGGATGCGAGTAAGCATCCTGTATTATCCATTGAACAAATTGTTGAAACTGCTTTGCAGCATCCTACACGATTAGCTATTATTACGGGAGGTGAACCCTTATTATATAATTTAAATCCATTAACTGCGGCCTTAAAAGCAGCTGGATTTCAAACAAATATTGAAACTTCAGGATCTAGTCCTATGTCAGGACAATGGGACTGGGTGTGCTTATCACCCAAAAAGTTTAAAGCACCCTTAGCTGAAAATTTACCTTTAGCTTCCGAATTAAAAGTAGTTGTTTTTAACAACTCTGATTTTGATTGGGCTGAAACCTATGCAAAACAAACAGCTCAGGATTGTAAATTATATTTGCAACCTGAATGGGATAAACATGCGCAAATAACACCTGTAGTAATTGACTATATCAAGGAAAATCCAAAATGGGAATTAAGCGCTCAATTACATAAGTATATTCAAGTACCATAATAAGTATATTTACACTTCAACTGTTATTTATGAAAAATAGGCGCGTACTATTTTTATTAGTTTTGGGGTTAAATTGTTTTTGCTTTTCTAATATTCAAGCGCAAAATAATTCGGCTGCACAAAAATTATTTGAGAAGGCGGTTAGTGCCATTGACAATCATGAATATGCAGACGCAGTTAATTTATTAAATGAAAGCATAGAAAAAGACAGTAATTATATTGACAGTTATATTACTTTATTTCAAGTGTATGTTGACTTGAAAAAAAATGAAAAAGCAATTTCGATTTTTGAAAAAGCTTTTCATTTAGACAGCGCAAGCTGCATCCCTTTTTTTATAAAATATGCAAACGTTTATGCAGGTATAGGTAATTACAAAAAAGCAAACGAACTGCTTCATGAAATAAAAAGTGAACTACCTGTATATTTAACGCAAAGTTTTAATCAATTAAAAACCATTTGTGATTTTGCTTTATCCTACCCAATGGATAAAAATAGTAAGGTAATTAATGCAGGTGATAGTATCAATTCAGCTAATGCCGAGTATTTCCCAACAGTAACTGTTCAGGATAGTTTATTGATATTTATGCGTAAAGATGGAATTTTAAGGGAAGATTTTTTTGTGAGTATTATCTCACCTGACAATAGCTCCAAAGCACAACCTTTGTCAGACAGCTTAAACCTTGCTGCAAAAAAAGGAGCACCTAGTTTATCATCGGACTTGAATACACTTTATTTTTCAGCCGAATACAATGAGGCTGGTTTTGGACGATACGATATTTACAAGGTTACTAAAACAAATTCAGGTTGGTCATTACCCAAAAATTTAGGCCAAAATATTAATACCGACTGGTGGGAAAGTGCACCAAGTATTTCACCTGATGGCCAAGCTTTATATTTTAGTAGTAATAAGCCAGGTGGTTTTGGGGGAATTGATATTTACGTATCCTATAAAAATGAGCGAGGTGGATGGAAGCAAGCTGTTAACTTAGGGCCAAGCATTAATACTACTGGTGATGAGCAAACACCTTTTATTCACGCTGATAATAAAACACTTTATTTTTCATCAAACGGTTGGCCGGGTTTTGGTGGAGCTGATTTATTTGTTACTTATAAAAAAGTAAATGGCAGTTGGGCAAAGCCAATTAATTTGGGTTATCCCATTAACACCAATGAAAATGAAGCGAGTGTTGCTATATCAAGCAATGGAAAAGAGGGATACATTGCTAGTGACCGACCTGATAGTAGAGGAGGACTTGATATTTATAAAATTAGCTTACCTGATTTCGCAAGAGCCAATAAAACATTATACTTCAATGGATATATCAATGATGCGATATCTAAAAAACCATTGACAGGAACTGTAAAATTAGTAGACCCTAGCGATGCAAATAAATTCATGCTTATTAATGTCGACTCTTCAGGTTATTTTGTTTTATCGCTTCCCTATTTTGATAGTTTAGGAATTCAAGTAAATAGTCCACAACATGAATATGCAAGTATATTAATCAATAAAAAATATCTTGATACCATAAAAGGCGCAACCATTCCATTTAACTTAAATCCAATTGTAAATCAGTTCACGAAAAATTTCAATAACGTATTTTTTGAAACAAATGCAGCTACTTTACTCGCTAATTCAAATGTGGAATTAAATGCATTAGTAAACTATTTACTAGCAACTCCAAAAGCAACTATTTTAATTGAAGGTCATACCGACAATACTGGACTTGCTGCAAATAATTTGTTGTTATCCACGAAGCGTGCTGAATCTATCGCACAATACTTAATAAACAAAGGCATACCAAGTATAAGAATAGCTACAAAAGGATTAGGGGACACCAAACCAATAGCCGACAATAATACTGAAAAAGGAAGGGCCCAAAATAGACGCACCAGCTTTACCATTACTTTGCCGTAGAAATACCTTGCAATTCGCTGCTGAAAATTCCGATGTTTAACGCATGATTAATCAAGCCTTAGCATCAAGCTCAAATTTGAATGAGGAATTATTTTATACCATTGCTTTTAGCATGTTAAAAGGTGTAACGGAAGCACAAAAATTAACAATGCTTAGGCATTATCAGTCTGCTGAAATTATTTTTAAAAATCAATCAAGAAAACAAATTGATTGGCCTTTAAGAGAAGCCGAGGATGAATTAAAATTCATTGAAAAGCATTCGATTCAATGTTTTTCAATTTTAGACAAATACTACCCCAACCGTCTTTCCAATATTTCCGACCCTCCACTTATTTTATATGTAAAGGGTTCGGACCATTTTAATTTACCTCATCTCATAAGCATCGTTGGTACCAGACAGCATACCTATCAAGCAAAAAAAATTATTCAAGAATTGGTAGAGGGACTCAGCCATTTGAAAATTGGTGTCATAAGTGGACTAGCACTAGGTGTTGATGGTATTGCACATGAAACGGCACTGCATTATCATTTACCAACATGGGGTGTGCTTGCACATGGATTGGATAAAATTTATCCGAATCAACATAGGCGCTTAGCCATTAATATTTTAAAACAAAACGGTGGCCTTCTTACAGAATGTAGACAAAACACTTTAACCATGCCCTATCAATTTCCTAAACGTAACCGAATCGTAGCCGGCATGTCAGACACCACTATAGTCATTGAAAGTCAGGTTGAAGGTGGTAGTATGATAACAGCAAAACTTGCAAGAGGATACGATCGAGAGGTTTTTGCTGTGCCAGGAAAAATCCAGGATGCAAAAAGTAAAGGTTGCTTATGGCTAATTAAAAATAATATAGCAACTATGTATTTTGATCCCATTCAGCTGCTGGAGAATATGCAATGGCCAATTAAACAAATTGACCCCGAGAAAATCAATAATCCGCAAGATTTGATTGATTTAAATCCCGTTCAGGCTGAAATATTTAAAATAATACAATTACAAGGTCCTATTCACAAGGATATTATTTGTAGTCAATTAAACATTTCAAGTAATGTCCTAGCAAACCATATGTTAGCTCTAGAGCTAAATGGATTGATACATTTGCAGGTTGGCAATTTATACTCATGCTCATAACTCACTGTTATTCAATCCGAAAAAAGTATTTTGTCTCAATCTGCCAAAAAGCTACCTTTGCCTATGGCAACAAGAAATTCTACCAACAACTCCCGTATTTTTGGACAAGGCTTAACATTCGATGATGTATTGTTGATGCCCGCTTACGCTGAAATTGTTCCGTCTGAAGTTAAAATTCACAGTCAGCTTACCAAAAACATTCAATTAAATGTTCCTATTTTGTCTTCAGCAATGGATACCGTTACTGAAGCGAGTTTAGCAATTGCACTTGCACGTGAAGGCGGCATTGGTATTTTGCATAAAAATATGAGCATTGAGCGCCAAGCCGAACAAGTTCGTAAAGTAAAGCGAAGCGAGAGTGGTATGATTGTGGATCCAATTACGTTAGAAGTTAATGCGACAATTGGTGACGCATTAATATTAATGAAAGAAAATAAAATTGGTGGTATTCCAATTGTAGATAAAGCCAATAAGTTAGTAGGTATTTTAACGAATAGAGACTTACGCTTTGAAACGGATAGAAGACGTAAAGTGAGCGAGGTAATGACTAAAGAAAATTTAATCATTGCACCAGAAGGAACCGATTTAAGAAAAGCAGAGAAAATTTTAAGACAATATAAAATTGAAAAATTACCGGTAGTAAGTAAGCAAGGAAAATTAATTGGCTTAATTACTTATCGTGATATCCTACAACTAAGCGCTTTTCCGAATGCTGTTAAAGATAGTATTGGTCGTTTGTTAGTGGGTGCGGCATTAGGTATTACAAAAGACATTTTAGATCGCGCTGCAGCATTGCAAACAGTGGGTGTCGATATTGTTTCATTAGACAGTGCACATGGACATAGTAAGGGAGTTATTGAAGCTTTAAAATTATTAAAAAAGAATTTTAAAAACCTTCCCGTTATTGCTGGTAATATTGCCACTTCACAAGGAGCTTTAGCATTAGCCAATGCGGGTGCCGATGCTGTAAAAGTAGGTATTGGTCCAGGTTCCATTTGTACAACGCGTATTGTTGCAGGTGCTGGTGTTCCACAATTAACCGCTATCATGGAAGCAACAAAAGCTTTGAAAGGAAAAAATATTCCAGTTATTGCGGATGGTGGTATTCGATATACAGGTGACATGGTTAAAGCTTTAGCAGCAGGTGCTAATTGTGTTATGATGGGAAGCATTTTTGCAGGTACTGAAGAAAGTCCTGGTGAAACTATTATATACGAGGGTCGAAAGTTTAAAGGTTACCGTGGCATGGGAAGTATTGGCGCAATGGGTCAAGGAAGTGGTGATCGTTATTTTCAAGAAGGAACCGATAGCAAAAAATTCGTACCTGAGGGTATTGAAGGTCGAGTAGCCTATAAAGGAAGCTTAAGTGAAATCATTTATCAATTTGTAGGTGGATTAAAAGCCGGCATGGGATATTGTGGTGCTAAAACGATTAAGGATTTACAAAATGCAACTTTCGTTCAAATCACAAATGCAGGTATGAAGGAAAGTCATGCACACGATATTGATATAACGAAAGAGGCACCTAACTACAGTCGTAAATAATCATTAATGAAAAAAATATTTTTTTTCATTTTCCTATTGATCATCATTGGAACTGAATTGTCGAGAGCAAATGCTACTTCCATTCAAAAAGCTAATGATAGTCTTACACATTCAAAACTTCGTTTTAGTTTAATTACCTGCGATGCGGGCGATGACCTATATACTATTTGGGGGCATACAGCCATTCGTGTGGTAGACAGCGTTAACCATACCGATTTTGTTTTTAATTATGGCAGCTTTGATTTTAACACGCCCAACTTTGTTGCTAAATTTATGAAGGGTGACTTACTTTATTTTATTAGTGCTGACACCTACTCCAATTTTTTATATGAGTACCAGTATTATGGAAGAGACGTTCATGAACAGGTTTTGAATTTAAGTACAATTGAAAAAGAAAAATGGTATAGCGAATTACAAATAAATATGATCGGTAGCAACCGCTTTTACTTATACAATTTTTTAACGGACAATTGTACTACCAGGGTGAAGGACGGATTGTTTAAACATTTTCAAGTTAACCAATACAGTATTGGCATTCATTCCTTCAGAGAGGATGTGGTGAGTGCCCCTTATAAAAATGGACTTGAGTGGGTTGGCTTAGGAATTGACTTATTATTAGGCGCCGTATCTGATCAAAAGCCAAATTTAAATCAGGAAGCATTTTTGCCTATTTTACTATTTAATAAAATCGCCTTAAACCATCGTTTTGTTGCTGCCACAAATCATTTAAAATACAATCATAAAACTATTGAAAAAGGAATCTCCCCCATTACGGTTTTACTTTTAGTTTTAGGTTTATATATTTTTATATCCAACTGGAACAACTCAATTGCACAACGAATAGCGCGCATTGTTGATGTTTGCCTTTTACTTGTTTTTGGAATTGGAGGTGCATTGGTACTTTATATGAGTCAATTTTCATTGCACAATGCATGCCATGAGAATTATAATTTAATTTGGTTACACCCATTGTATTTATTAGTTATCCCAATTTATTTTATTTCAAAAAAATGGACATCCTATATTGGATATGCATTTTTTTTCGCAACTATATTGTTAATGATAGCTAGTCATTGGTTACCACAGCATTTTTCAGCATCGGTAATGATATTAATGGCATTAGCTTTATTTTTACAAATCAGATTGATTCAAAGAGGAAAGCTTGCAAAGTATAAATAATGAACTAGCTTTAATAAGCAGTTCATATACATAATTACGAATAGGCTAAACTATAACTATGTTACATTATTACGATTACGGAGACGATAAGTTAGCCTATTTTGATGAAGGAAGTAACGAAGTAAATAAAGGCAAACCTCCTATTTTATTAATCCATGGCTTTGGAGAAGACCATTGTATTTGGAAACAACAAATTATTTTTTTATCTCAATACTATCGTGTCATAGCACCTAATTTGCCAGGTGTACATTGTAAGCCTTTGTTCATTCATCATACACATACGCCAAGTATTAGACATTATGTCGAAGTATTACAAGAGCTCATGCATAGCTTACATATTGAAAAGTACTATGTAATTGGACATAGCATGGGTGGATATATCGGATTAGCTTTTGCCGATTATTATGTAAATCATGTGATTGGATTAGGTTTAGTGCACTCAACTAGTTTTGAAGATAGTCCATCTAAAAAAGAAAGTCGATTAAAAATCGCTGAATTTATATTAGAACATGGAACTCAAAAGTTTTTGGAAACCGCGACATTAAATTTATTTGGAAATACATTTAAGCAAGCACATCCTGAAAAAATACAGGACGTAATTGATAGTGCCAGTGATATTAGCCCTGAGGCTATGGTACAATTTGTAATGGCTATGCGCAATCGACAAGCGCATACCCATTTGTTAACGCAAAAACGCATTCCTATATGGATGATTGTGGGCGAGGAAGATATAGCAGTCCCCATTGAAGATTCTTTACAACAAACTCAACTTTTACCTTCCAATAATGTTATGATACTTAAACAAGTAGGACATATGGGAATGCTAGAGGCGACAGAAAAAGTAAATAATGCGCTACTTGGTTTCATTCAATCAGTGGAAGGAAACTAAAAATGATCATTCTATAAAACTTATAGATTCATAATAAGCATAAAAATTTAAAATAACGATATGTCAAAAATCATTTTAATTACAGGAGCTAGTTCAGGATTTGGGAAAGCCATTGCAGAAAAATTTGCTGCAGGTGGATGGAATTTAATTTTAACAGCAAGACGAAAGGAAAAATTAGAAGCAGTGGCTGCTGATTTGGAAAAACAATTTGGAATTAAAACACTTTGCTTAGTTTTTGATGTTCAAAATAAAGATGCCGTATTTGAAAATTTAAGCAAACTGCCAGCGGAATGGCAAGCTGTTGATTTATTAGTTAACAATGCTGGATTGGCTTTAGGACGTGATTCGTTTTTTGATTCCAATTTGGAGGACTGGGAAACGATGATTGATACCAATGTAAAAGGATTATTATATGCATCAAAAGCAGTATTGCCCTATTTAATAAAACAACAAGGCCATATCATTAATATTGGCAGCACCGCTGGCAAAGAAGTTTATAAGGATGGAAATGTTTACTGCGCTACAAAACATGCAGTGGATGCAATCACAAAAGCACAACGAATTGATTTATTACCTTATAAAATTAAAGTAACGGCTATTCACCCAGGTGCAGTAGAAACTGATTTTTCGTTAGTGCGTTTTAAAGGCGATGCAAGTAAAGCTGCCTCTGTTTATGCAGGTTATACACCCTTAAAAGCGGAAGACATTGCCGATACAGCTTGGTATGTTGCCAATGTGCCAAAACATGTATGTATTAATGATGTAGTAATGACTTGTGTTGCTCAAGGAAATTCAACCATGATACACAAGGACTAACCGAAATCAATTTCAGTATTATCTCCAATATTTAAAGTACGGCTTAATCCTTTAACTGCAGCATCGCTGCCAATTAATGAATTATCAAGTACCACTTCGTCTAATGAAGTGTAAGTGCCAATGATGGAGTCTTTAACAACTGAACTTTTTATGGTTGTATTATTACCAATTGTTACGTGAGGCCCAATGATTGAGTTTTCAATTACACATTCGGCAGCAATACTAACTGGCGGAATAATAATACTATTAATGTACATGGCTGGATTGACAGTCACCCCTCCGGTTTTATCTAATAAAACAGCATTGGCTTTAATTAAAGATTCTTTTTTACCGCAATCATACCAATGCTTTACTTTAAAGGAATTAAATTGAACTCCTTTTTTAATCATGCATTCCAATGCATCTGTTAAGTTATACTCTCCGTGTGACTTAATATTCTCAGTTACTAGTTGCGTAAAACAATCAAATAAAATATCAGCTTCTTTAATTTTATATAATCCAACCAAAGCGTTATTGCTTTTTGGAATGGAAGGCTTTTCAACAGCATGCAATACTTTGCCTTCATCATCAATTTCCACCACCCCAAATTGACGAGGATCATCTACTTTTTTAATGCCTAACATGCTTGTTGGACTAGCTATAACTTCTCTTATATCAAATTCACAAATGGTATCTCCTAAGGCAATAAATACTTCATCACTGCCAACAATTTCTTTTGTTAATTGAATAGCATGTGCTGTTCCTTGACGATCATTTTGGTAAACAAAATGCGTAGTTAAATTAGGATAGGTTTGCTGCACATAGTCCTGGATTTTTTCTCCTAAATAACCTACAATAAAAATGTACTCCTCAATGCCAACTTCTTTTAACTGGTCCACTATAAAACTTAATATAGTTTTACCAGCAATTGGTATTAATGCCTTGGGTTGTGTATAGGTATGAGGTCGTAATTTAGTTCCTGCGCCAGCGACCGGTATAATAGCCTTCATTTTTTTCCTTTTTGGGGAAGGTAAAAATAGCAAATAACCGTTAGTAATAGTCACTCATATATGCTTTTGGGGCAATTTTTGAGAGAAAACAGCCCTTTTGTGTCAATTTAGCCTACATCTTCCGTAAATGTGGATATTAGATGGCCACTTGTTGAAAGAAAGCTTTGCATAGGCCTAATAATCAATTAATTTTGCCAAATATTAGATTAAAACATCCCAATATTTTATAAAATATTCCAATTATGCAAAGAGATACCCTTGTTTTTGACATTATCAACCAAGAATTACAACGCCAACGTCGTGGCATTGAATTAATCGCTTCCGAGAACTTCACAAGCTTACAAGTAATGCAAGCAATGGGTGGTGTGATGACCAATAAATATGCCGAAGGATATCCAGGTAAAAGATATTATGGGGGATGCGAGATTGTAGATAAAACAGAGCAATTAGCAATAGATCGATTAAAAGAAGTTTTTGGATTAGAATATGCCAACGTGCAGCCGCATAGTGGTGCGCAAGCAAATGCTGCTGTGATGTTAGCGATATTACAACCAGGTGATGCCATTTTAGGATTGGACCTAAGCATGGGTGGTCACTTAACGCACGGTAGTGCTGTAAACTTTTCGGGTAAAACTTATACTCCACATTTTTATGGTGTAGTAAAAGAAACCGGATTGATTGACTATGAAATGTTAGAAAGCCAAGCAAGAACGCATAAGCCTAAATTAATAATTTGTGGAGCAAGTGCATACAGCCGTGATATTGACTATGCAAGAATTAGAAAAGTAGCTGATGAAGTTGGCGCATTTGTATTAGCTGATATTGCACACCCTGCAGGATTAATTGCAAAAGGTTTATTAAGCTCTCCATTTAACCATTGTCATTTTGTAACATCAACAACACATAAAACTTTACGTGGACCTCGTGGTGGAGTGATTATGATGGCGAAGGATGGTGAAAATACATTGGGATTAAAAGACGTAAAAGGTAATTTAAGATTATGGTCTAATGTGATTGATATGGCTGTGTTCCCTGGTACACAAGGTGGGCCATTGGAGCATGTGATTGCAGCTAAAGCCATTGCATTTGGTGAAATTCTTTCAAATGATTTTACCGTTTATGCAAAGCAGGTTCAAAAAAATGCACAAACCATGGCAGCAGCATTTGTTGCTAAGGGATATGAAATTATCAGTGGCGGTACCGATAATCATTTAATGTTAATTGATTTACGAAATAAAAATATTAGTGGTAAAAAAGCAGAGCAAGTTTTAGGTCATGCTGATATTACTGCTAATAAAAATATGGTGCCTTACGACGACAAATCAGCATTTGTTACTTCAGGTATCCGTTTTGGGGTAGCCGCTATTACAACACGTGGTATGAATGAAGGTCATATTCCATTTGTAGTAGACTCCATTGACAAAGTATTAATGAACGCTGATAATGAAACCATATTAGCAGAAACAAGGAAGGATGTAAATAAGTTTATGGAGCAATTTGTATTGTACCCTGAATTAGGCTAGTAACAATAAAGCATTTAGCTAATCTCATTATAACGAAAAAGCCCTTCCCTTAAACGGAGGGGCTTTTTCGTTATAAGCGTTTTAAAAGTCGTTTATTTACGCATTAAAAAATGAATTAACTTTATACTATGATACAACGAATACAAAGCATTTGGTTATTACTTGCTAGCGCAGCAGCATTTTTAATATTGCGTTTGCCTTTTTATTATACCCCAGCACCTGTTCCTTTTGAAATTACTGGTAGCGATCAATTCACTACATTAATTTCATTGGCTTTTAGTGCCTGCTTAAGTTTCATTAGTATATTCTTATATGGCAATCGTATGTTACAATTAAAAGTAGTTATCATTAACTTTTTATTGTCGGCACTTATTGGATTTTTTATATACAAAATCGTGATTGCTCATCCAGGTGGCGGATTTACCCTTCCTTCTATAGCATTATTTTTAATCCCTGTATTACAGATTTTAGCAATGTTTAAAATTTACAAGGACGAGCGTCTTGTAAAAAGTGCAGATAGATTAAGATAGTCTCTAAATAAAAAGAATTATTTGGTAATACATGCATCTATAAACTAGCTGACCAGACCAGCACTTTACCAAACTTACCCCAATTGTCTAGTCCCTTTTTCATGTCTACCATAATTTGACTTCGTTTTACCACTTTTGATTTACCGGGGGCAGGTGCAGGAATTTCAGGAGTCACTAATTCAAGCTTGGTCGCATAAATAGTTTCAGATAATCTTGGAATGGCTAACCCTAATATCATGCCGGGTAATCCATTAAAATTTTCTGGCCCCCCTTTTACCATTATTTGATCTGTAAAAAAAGCAACTACCACTACCGAATCACAAATTTTAGTTACTGCTTTTTTACATTCAAACCCAGCAATATCTCTTAGCTCTCCTGTAATTTTCCATTCATATTTAGGTAAACTATCTTTTACAAAATATTCGTTTTCGAATAGTGCTTTTTTCATTAAAGTGGACGCTTCCACCAAATTTTGAATAACTAAATCTGATTCGTTGGGCTTAAAACCAAATACCATATACTTATTGTCCGGATTTTCTTTCAACATCCTATAATAAGTTTGATTTTCATTAAAATCCATTACAAAGTTATCTGTAACCATTTTAGGGAATACCTTTTTAAGCTCGACGGTCCAAGCATCATCCATACCTTCTTCTGACTGCAAGGACTCCATTAAAGTATGTTGTGCAAGCTTGCGCTCATAGCTTATCCTTCCGCTTGTGATAAAATTAGTTTGCGAATTGGCGCTTATTACTATTAAACCTAGTATTATAAAGAATATATATTTCATTTTTTCCCTTTAGATATGAATTAGAATCCCATATTGGATGGCTTTCCGTTTTTGCTAAAATTGTAAATTAAACTAAACATGGTATATCGTCTTATGCCATTATTACTGCTTTCTGAAATAAAGTTGCTCGAAATATTTCGTTGGATATACGTGTTTTGGTTTAACATGTCAAATACATACATTTTCACTTCCCAGCTATCTGACTTACCCAATACTTTTCTGATAGTGGGACTCAATATAAATACATTTCTTTGATCGGGAAATACAGCTGACTTTTGATACACATTTGCTTCAATATTAAAATCAACAAAGGTTTTTATTTTTTTTAATTTAATTTGAGTATTACCATTTATTTGATAAGTCCAGTAATTGGTAGCGCTTCCAGGTCGGATACTCGAAACGGTTTGGTTGTCATTCGCATTCAGATTTAAATAAAAATTTAACCACTTATCACCCCAATAACTAAAATTAACACCATAACTTATATTGGTATTGTCGTTTACATTTCTAATACCATTTACGCTGTTTACGAACCTATTGAATCCACCATTCATATTTAAACCAAATTGCAGTCCTTTATAAATATCCATCCCATAATATACATAACCTCGGTAGCTATAATTTCCCTGTACATTAATATACTGATTAACCCTCCTTCCTAATGCATCCACAGTACTGCTATTGCTAATTGCATTGTTGGTATTAGAATAGTTTAGGTCAAAAAACATGTACTTATTTTTTAAAACTTTATTCTCATTTCCATTGAAGCTAATTGTATTTGTAAATCCTTGTTGTAAATTGGCATTTCCAATATTTATATTTAACGGATCGCTATTATCTATGATGGGTTGAATTTGCAATAATGTTGGATTAACCGTTTTTCCAGAATAATCAAAACGAAATCGTCTTTGAAGTTTAGGATTATAATTCAAACTAAATGAAGGGATAAAATTATTAAATGCAATACTCCTAGTTGTATTCCTCGCTATGTCATCTAATTGATAATTAGCAGTACCAAATCCCGATCCCAAAACCCAATTAATTTTTTTGTCTACAAAACGGTAATTGATTGAACCCGCATTATTAATGGTATTAAATATAAAATGATTACTTAAAGAGTCAATGATATTGCTATAGATAGGCTTAGCTGAAATAGGTGTATTTCCTGTGTTATCAAAACTTAATCGCTCCGCATCATTTTTACCAATATTTAATCCATATTTAAATATCAAGAACGACTTTTTGCCTAATGGTTCGGTATATACCATATTAGCATTAATGGCGGATGTGTTTTGTTTATTCTTTTTCAATTGATCAGCCGAATCTTTTTTAACAATGGTGCCGTCAAAGTTAAAAAACTGATTATTTGCAATTAAAGCACCATCCTGTGTCTTATCATTGAAATTCAAATCTGAAACAAAAGAAATGGTTCTTCCTTTTTTAGCAAATTTTTGACGAAAACTCAATGTAGTTGCTAAAGTTTTATCATCCTCATTTAAGGAACTGATTCTGTTAGACTGATTAATAATTTGGCCCGACTCTCCATATGTTTTTCCGTCATAATCAGTGGCGCTATTTTTTAAAACATCAGCAGCTTTTACGGTTAATTTAAACAAACCTGTTGTGTCCGTACCCCATTCATTAATACTATTAAGTTTGTACTTTTTTCTATCACTATTTTGTTTATTACTGGTAATGTTTGTAAATGATGAGTCCGGTAAAATTGTTTTTGAATAATTGTTTCCTAAAGCATTCACAATAAGACTTTGATATTGAGCCGTGTTGTTGGTAGAAGATTTCGCCCATTTATTTCCAAATACCAATCCTGCGCTTTGTTGTTGAGGTAATCCAACATTGTCTCCAAAATCTCCCTCAGTACTAAAATACATACTTACACCTCCATCGTCACCAACTTCCATATTGGTATTTCCACCGTCCGAATAATTTCGAGTTTCGTCCCAGTTGAGGGCTTCAAACTTAGTATTGTCTTGGGTAAAAAAGGCCGCCATTTTTTTCTTACCCTTAAAAGCATTGGCCATTAACTTACCATTGCCATATTGTTTAAAATCTGATCCAATATCTGCTTTTCCAAAGTAGCCGTTCTTTTTATCCTCTTTTAATTGAACGTTAATTGTTTTCGATTTTTGGCCATCATCAATACCAGTGAAACTTGCTTGATCCGATTTCTTATCAAATACTTGAATTTTATCTACAATGTCGGCTCTAATATTTTTGGTTACAACCGCTGGATCATCACTAAAAAATTCTTCCCCATCCACCAACACTTTATTTACCTTTTCTCCTTGTGCTGTTATTTCTCCTTTGGAATTCACTTGAATGCCTGGCATTTTTTTCAACAACTCTGATACATCTGCATTGGGAGAAACGTAAAAACTGTCGGCCTTATATTCCGTCGTGTCACCTTTAATACGAATGGCCGATACAGTGTTTCGAACAATTACTTCTTTTAATAAATGCGCTTTGGTGTTTAAATAAATAGTATTTAAGTTCAAATCTTGCCCATTGGTAAGTTCAATACGATCCACATAATCGGCATATTGAGGATAGGTCACCATTAATATATACTTTCCTTCAGCCTTGGCTACTATGTTAAATTGACCATCCTTATCGGCTCTGGCTGAAGCCATTAAAATCGAATCCTTTGCCCTTAAAATATTGATAGAAGCGTTTTGTAGCTTTTTTTTCTCTACACTATCTGACACCTGACCTTTGATATTAAATGATTGCTGCGCTGTTCCGGATAGAGCAAAAAAGCCAAACAAAAACACAAAAAACATTTTATTTAAATCAAACACAGTTCTAAACATATACAAATTTATAATTTGTGGCGAAAATAAAGGTAATTACCTACTGCAAGCAACTAAATATGTTAAAATTGCATACGATATATTTAAACGGTAATAATTTGTATTTTATAAAAATAACCCCCGCATAAAGATGCAGGGGGATCGAATAAAAAATAGTAAAAATTAGAGATTAATTTACTTTTTTTTAATATTCATTAGTAGTTTTTTCTAAAACTAAACCCATTATAGTTGTAATAATTACATGGCGCCTTTTATCGACTAGCAACCGTAAAAACAATTACTTGTTTCATCAAATAGTTTACTTTATTTCCGTTTTGTTCTGCAGGTATCCATTTGGGTCCTTTTTCAATAACTCGGATTGCTTCAGAAGCAGTGCCATATCCTGGATTATTTTCAGCAATCACATTTTCTACTTCACCGACTTTATTAATAACAAAATTTAACTTGACGATATATTTACCTGGTACCGCATTATTTTTATATGGCAAATTTCTATCTAAATTATTCATTAAATACTTAGACCAACCCTCCGTACCACCAGGAAATGATGCAGGTTTTTGTGCCCTATGAAAAACAGGATTACTATTCGCGACAAGTACATCATTTGAATTCTTAGTTCCATATCCAATCACTGTAACATCTGGCATTTTATTTTGAACATTTACAACATGCTTTATTCCCAATTTACGAGAGGTTATTAAGACCACTCCATTCTTTGCAGCATCTCCATATGCAATTGTTGAATTAGCATCCTTTAAAATATTGATTGACTCAATATCAGTTGGAGAAATACCTTCTATACTTTTAATTGGAGTACCGTCTAAAACATACAAAGGATTTTGCTTAGTAGCTTTTGAAATAAGTGTGTCTACTGTACCATTAACTTCTAACTTAACACCATTCGACATATTTAAATAGGTAATTTCATTTAGACTTGAACTAACATTTTGATTTGCATTAATATTACTCCATTCCTTATTTGGCAATTGATCTTTTCTTTCGATAAATTTTGTGCTTATTTCAATTATTCCATTTTTACCATCTTTCGGATATTTCTTTAATGCTTGTTCCCCTTTCAAAACATTTATTGATTCAATCTTCTCAGGAGTCATTGTTTTCATTTCTTGTTCTGTCACTTTTATACCGTCTACATAATAGGTTGGATTTACCAACAAAGATTTTGGAGGAGTTGTTGAATCTGATGGATTTGGTGGAATTGGTGGTGATTTTAAATTGCCCTTTTTAGTTGGCATTGATGTATCACTTACCAATAAAGAGAAATTATTTTTTATCTCTTCTACTTTTTTCTCAATTTTTTCTTTTGCATCTACTTTAATTGATATTAAACAAACTGATACAATTAATACTGGCAATACCATAACCCTTCTTAGATATGAGTATTTAATGCTGGTTGATTTTGTTAACATAGCTAAGCGTCGTTTTATGGATGAATAAAAAAAACTGTGTGTTGGACTTAAAAAATGATTTCCGTAATGTGTTTGTAAAAGCATTTTTGCAAAAGCCTCTACATTGCTATTTCCTACGGCTTCTTCGTCTGCAATAAATTCATGAATAGCTACCAGTTCATTTTGAATGAACCAATTAAATGGATTCATCCAAAATACAGAAGCCACAATTTGACAATATATCCTGTCCCAGGTATGCTTTTGTTGTATATGCGTTATTTCATGTTTGAAAATTTGTTGTCCCCCTTGGTCTTGTAAGGATATAGATTGTTTCCAGAATAAATTATTTAAAAATGAGAAAGGTGCATTTTCTTCATTGGTATTAATAAAATCAAAGCCTTCCATTTTTGTTACTTCCCATTTCTTTTTCAGTAATTGAATTTTTATAATATGCATTAAAAGTAATCCCAACAAAGTAATGGTTATTATACCAGCAGATACTAAGACATAGTCTGCCCAATCTAAATGAATATCATTGTTCCCAGTAGTTCTGGGTAATACAAATTGTATTAATTCACTAGAGCTATATAAAACTGGCTCTTCAACACTAAACCAATTAAAATTTAGTAAAGGCGCTATTAAACTTATTAATGATGCAGTTAATAAATAAAATCTATTGTAGTAATGAAATTTCTTATCTCTTAATGCTACCCAATAATAGGCTAAGAACAAGCCTGATATTAAAATAGATTTAAGTAAATACAATAGCACTGTTTGACTAGTCATGGCTTTTGTTTTTAAGTTGATTTAATAGTAATTCCAAATCCTGAATCGACATTTGTTTTTTGTCTACTAAAAAAGACACCACATTGGAATAGGATCCTTCAAAATAACTTTCAGTTAAACCTTCAATTCTCTTTGCTGAATAATCCTCTTTGCTTATCAAAGGATGATAAAAGTTGTTCCTATTGGGGTTCTGAATTCCAACAAATTCCTTTTCCACCAAAATCTTTAAAAGAGTTGCTACCGTGTTATGATGTGGTTTGGGTTCTTCTAATGCTTCCAAAACATCCTTGATAAATCCACCCTTTTCCAATGTCCATAAGGCCTGCATGATTTGTTCCTCGGCCTGTGTTAACTTTTTCATATTGTATAATTTAACTTTCTAACTAAATTCTTAGTCAATATTATAACTATATTTTTAGTTAGACAAAATATTTTTGTTAATATTTTAAGAATAATTAGTTTTATGATATCATTTCAATATCAAAATACTACTATGGAAAAATTAATGCACCCATTTAACGGATATAAAGCAGCACTGATTGCCCTTATTTCATTTCTTGTTGGCTTATTTGGCATAATTAGTACTGTGCAAAACGCAGACCCAAGCGGAGGTATCATTTTGTTTGGCATATTATTTATTGTTTTGTCTGGTTTTATAATAAAGGGATTAATGGTGGTAGATCCAAACTATAGTATTGTACTTACGTTCTTTGGTAAATATATTGGTACAGTAAGGGAAAATGGTTTGCAGTTTGTGAACCCTTTTTATTCAAAGCTGAAAGTTTCTCTTCGCTCTCAAAGTGTAGAGAGTACTAAATTAAAAGTTAATGATAAATTGGGTAATCCTATTGAAATTGCAGCTGTTATATTATATGAAGTAAGTGATACTTATAAAGCAGTTTTTGATGTTACCAATTTTAATGAATACATGAAAAACCAAAGCGAAGCCGCTGTTCGTCATTTAGCAACAAGTTACCCTTATGACAATATTGAAGATGTACATGCGCAAATAACATTGCGTGATGGTGGTGATAAAGTAATTGAAATGCTTGAACAAGAATTAAACGAAAGATTAATAAAAGCTGGCATTACTGTAACTGAGGCTAGAATTAGCCACTTGGCTTATGCAGCTGAAATTGCTGGCGCAATGTTACAAAGACAACAAGCAACAGCCATTGTAGCGGCGCGAACTAAAATTGTAGAAGGCGCTGTGGGTATGGTTGAAATGGCTTTGGCTATGTTGTCTGAAAAAGATATTGTTGTACTTGACGACGATAAAAAAGCCGCGATGGTAAGTAATTTAATGGTGGTGCTTTGTGGTGAAAAAGCAGCATCTCCAGTTTTAAATACTGGCACCCTTTATTAATCTTTAAAATACAAGTATGTCATTAACAAAAAAAACATTTGTATTAAGAATCAACGATGAAACCTTTTCTGCATTAGCAAAATGGGCTGAGGATGAATTTAGAAGTGTGAATGGTCAAATAGAAATGATTTTAGATAAGGCGTTGAAAGAAGCGGGACGAAAAAGTCAGGTTCAAAATATGAAATCCTCAGCACTAAAAAATAAAGTTCAGCAAAAACAATAATTAAGCAGCCTCAATCTCTCTTTCAATCGCTTTTTGTACAAATTGATTTAAGCTAGAATAAAAAAATTTCATTGGATATCACAATTTGTGATATCCAATTATCCTAAGTACTTCCCTGTTTGTGAGGCTTTGCATTTTGCTAATCCGCTTGGAATACCGGCATATACAACTGTTCCCCCAGCATCACCAGCCTCAGGGCCCATGTCAATTACCCAATCGGAGGCTTTAATAACATCGGTGTTATGTTCTACCACAATTAAGGAGTGGCCTTGGTCTATTAAAGCATTAAACGCTTTTAATAATTTATGGATATCATGAAAATGAAGCCCTGTTGTTGGCTCGTCAAATATGAATAACATTTTTTGATTAGCCTTTCCTTTTCCTAAAAAGCTTGCCAATTTTACACGCTGTGCTTCACCACCACTTAAAGTGCTACTACTCTGTCCCAATTTTACATATCCCAATCCAACTTCTTGCAATGGACTAATGGCTAGTACAATATTTTTTTCTTCGCTAAAAAATTCTATGGCTTCGTCTACACTCATTTCCAATACATCATAAATACTCTTGCCTTTATAATGTACCTCCAACACTGTTTCTTTAAATCGCTTTCCGCCACAATCCTCACATGTCAAATGCACATCAGCTAGGAATTGCATTTCAACTAATTGCTCACCTTCCCCTTTACAAGTATCACATCGTCCTCCGTCCACATTAAATGAAAAATGCTTGGGCTGGAATCCACGAATTTTGGAGAGTGCTTGTTTAGAGTATACATCTCTGATTGCATCGTAAGCTTTAATATAAGTAACAGGATTGCTTCGAGACGATTTACCAATTGGGTTTTGATCCACCATTTCAATAGCATCGATTAAATGTAAGTCACCTTTGATATCAGCATAACCTCCCACAATTTCCGTTGGCTGTTGTTTTGCTTTTAATAAGGCATTGTACAAAACCTTTTTTACTAAGGTGGTTTTGCCACTTCCACTTACTCCACTCACAACACATAAACTTTGTAATGGAAAATCAACATTTACATTTTGTAAGTTATGTAAATGGGCACCCTCTAATTTTATAAATTTAGTTGCGGGTCTTGTTTTTGCAGGTATCGGAATAAATAATTCACCCTTTAAATACTTACCCGTTAAACTTTTTTTATCCTTTACTAAAGCTGCTGCATTACCCACTGCTACTACTTCACCTCCTTGATGTGCAGCTAGCGGACCCATATCAATAATATGATCGGCTTTGCGCATGATTTGTTCATCATGTTCTACCACCACTACTGTATTTCCTAAGTCCCTTAAGTTTTGTAAAACTTTAATTAAGCGCTCCGTGTCCCTTGAATGCAATCCAATACTTGGCTCATCTAAAATATATAAGGAGTTAGTTAAGTTACTTCCTAAGCATCTTGTCAATTGAATTCTTTGACTTTCTCCTCCACTCAAACTATTCGCTAAACGGCTTAAAGTTAAATAACCTAAACCAACATCCATTAAGGTTTGGATACGTTGTTCAATCTCAACTAAAATTCGTTTTGCAATTTCTGCATCATGCGAAGACAATTTCAAATCCTTAAACCATTGTTGCAACTCTCTTACTGGCATCGCACATAATTCTCCAATATGCTTGTCGCCGATTTTTACATACAAAGCTTCCTTGCGAACACGGTATCCATTACACTCAGGGCAATTAGTGCGGCCACGATACCTACTTAGCAATACCCTAAATTGAACCTTATATAAATGCGCTTCTACGTCTTTGAAAAAATCATCAATACCTAATGCCTTTCCAGTTCCTTTCCACAACTGCGTATACTGCGCCTTGGTTAATTTATTTATTGGCTGGTGAATGGGGAAACCTGTTTTACCTGCTTCTTTTACGAATTGATCCTTCCACCAACTTAATTTCTCGCCTTTCCAGGGAGCAACCCCTCCATCATATACCGAAAAAAATGGATTAGCTATCACAAGGTTTTCATCAATACCCAATACCTGACTATAGCCTTCACATGTAGGACAAGCACCATAAGGATTATTAAATGAAAATAAATTTGGAGTAGGTTCGTCAAATTCCATCCCATCCAAACTAAACTTATTATTAAAGTCCTGTAAAGTATCATTGTTTTTTTCTACCCACAATACGCCTTCACCTTCATAAAAAGCAGTGCCAATGGAATCCGTTAAACGGTGAATATCGTCTTCCTCAAAATCCTTTACTATAATTCTATCAATCAACACATAAACATCATGTGCTTTTACTTTTTTAGTCAACTCAGTTTTAGAGAGCTCCAAGGCATCCTCAATTCTTAAAATTTCAGAATCTGCTTTATTTGCTCTTAAATAAATACGTGTAAATCCTTTTTGAACTAA
>JACCDH010529520.1_pt1 | contig 24318 bp, 23 predicted proteins | sample 7442481 | NCBI WGS metagenome assembly JACCDH01 (sample SAMN15323433, study PRJNA562643) | freshwater metagenome | isolation source: river surface water | place: USA:Blue River Watershed | collected 2017-08-15
GAAGCGGCCGATGAAGTGGCCCGCCAGTTGCGCCTGCGCGACCTCGGCGGCCTGATCGTGATCGACTTCATCGACATGGAAAACGCGAAGAACCAGCGCGAAGTCGAAGGTCGTCTGAAGGATGCGCTGCACTACGACCGCGCGCGCGTCCAGATGGGCAAGATCTCGCGCTTCGGCCTGATGGAGCTGTCGCGCCAGCGCCTGCGTCCGTCGCTGTCCGAGGGCAGCCATGTCACCTGCCCGCGCTGCAACGGCACCGGCCACATCCGCGACACCGAGTCTTCCGCGCTGCAAGTGCTGCGCATCATCCAGGAAGAGGCGATGAAGGAAAATTCGGCCGCGATCCATGTGCAGGCGCCGGTCGATGTTGCCGCTTTCCTGCTGAACGAAAAGCGCGGCGAGATCCTGAAGATCGAGACCCGCCATCGTGTGTCGGTGATCATGATCCCGAACAAGCATCTCGAAACGCCGCATTACAAGATGGAGCGCATCAAGCACGACGATCCGCGCCTCGATGACCTGCAGGCCAGCTACAAGATGGCCGAGGAAGTCGACACCGATGTCGGCTACAGCAAGCGCAAGGCTGAAGAAGCCCGTCCGCGCCAGGAGGCCGTGGTCAAGAGCATCACGCCGGACCAGCCGGCACCGGTCGTCGAGCGCAAGCCCGAGCAAGCGGCGCCTGCTGCTGCGGATGAAGCTGCCGCAGAAGGCTTCCTGTCGCGCCTGTTCGGCCTGTTCCGCAAGAAGCCGGCTGCTGCCGAGCCCGCTGCCGCGACACCGGCTGCACGCGAACGCCATGGCGAGCGTGGCGAACGCGGTGACCGTGGTGGCCGCTCGCGCCGCCGTGGTGGCCGTGGCCGCGACAAGGACGAGCGTGGCAACGGCAACGAAGCCCGCGCGAAGGACAGCAAGGAAGTCGCGAAGGAAGCCGTCGCAAAAGACAGCGGCCGCCAGCAGAAGCAGCGTGAAGGTCGCGACGGTGGTCGCGAGGGACGTGAACCCCGGGAGCAGCGTGAGCAGCGCGAGTCCAAGAGCGAGAGCCGAGACCAGCAGCAGGCAGCTGAGGGCCGCGATGGCCAGGGTCGCCGTGAGCGCCAGCCGCGCGCACCGCGTGAAGATCGCAAGCCCGCCGCCGACGAGAACCAGCTGCCGCTGATCGCCGCTGAAGGCGTTGCCGTTGCAGCCGACGCTGAGCATGCAGCACAAGCTGCCCATGGCGAGCAGGCCGAGGCACAGGTCGAAGGCGCCGAAGGCGTGACCGCAGAGGGGGGCGAAGAGCAGCCGCGTCGCCGTCGTCGTCGTGGCGGCCGCAACCGCAATCGCCGTGACCGTGACCAGGCAGGTAATGTCGAAGGCGCGGAAGAAGGCAGCGAAGGCGATGAAGTTGCTGAACACGCCGATGCCGAAGGCCACGGCGCGGCGCCGGTCGAGGCTGTTGCTGTCGAAACCAACGCAGCTCCGGTTGCTGAAGCTGCAGTGCCGCGCGCTGAAGCAGTCGCAGCACCGGTGGCCGAGCCCGTAATCGCTGCTCCTGTTGCTGCTGCGGAACCGGCGCCTGCCGTCGAGTCAGCACCGGCAGTCGATGCCGAACCGGTCGTCGTGGCAGAACCAGTTCAAGCATCCGCGGCAGTGGCAGAGCCTGCCATCGTTCCGGTGGCAGCTGCTGCCGTTGCACCGGCGCCGACGCCTGTGGCTGCAGCCGCACCGGCTGCCAGCGCCGCTGACCTCGATGCCATGCTGGCCGCTGCCGGCCTGCAAATGGCCAGCACCGACCCGGCCAAGCTGCGTGCGGTACAGGAAGCGGCATCGCATGTCGTGCCCGCAGTCCGCGTGCCGCGCGAGCGCAAGCCGCTCGCACCGGTATCCAGCGAACCGCTGGTGCAGGTTGAGACGCAGCGTTAAGCGTCAGCCAACCCCTGAAAAGCCCGATCAATCGATCGGGCTTTTTTTCGCGCTCCTCCTCGGCTCCGTGGGCTGAAAGCATGCTTTTCCCGCTGGTTGACAGCCTGCCGGCATGTTGGCATTATCGCCAACATGCTGGCAGAACTCGTTACTCGATTCAAGAACGTCAACCCGGATGGATCAATACTTGAACTAGTCGTGTGGAAGCTGCCTGAAGCATTGCCACCGACCGAGCACGGATTCAAGTACCGGGCAGTCTATATCGTGGATGGTGTGCGGATAGTCGGCTTCGACAATGAGCGTGGCAAAGGTGATCATTGCCATCTCGACGGGGTCGAGCACCCTTATGAATTCACCAGCGTCGAACAACTGGTAGAGGACTTTATTGCAGAGGTATCTGCACGGAGAGATCCATGACCGAGCGTATGCTGACTATCACCCTGCAGCCTGACTGGAAAGAGGGTTTGCGCTCTGCCGCACGCGCAACGAAAGCAGGTGCTTATCAGGGAGAAGTCCTGAACTTCGAAACCCCGGCCCAATTTTTTGGGCAGCTTACCGAAAAGCGTTGGGAAATCGTGCGCGCAGCACAGGGACGCGGCGAACTATCTGTCAGAGAGTTGGCGCGCGAGGTGGGGCGCGATGTCAAACGCGTCCACGAAGACGTCGTCATTCTCGCCGGACTTGGCCTGCTCGAACGTAGCGACGGCGGTGGAGTGATTTGTCCGTTCGCCAGGATGCACATAGACATGTACCTGACCGCGGCATGATCAAGGCGCTGGTGGCTGCCATTCTCTCCGCAAGATTTTGTCCAGCCAGAAAGCACCGATCATGGTCTTCACGTCGGTGATCTTCCCTTCCCTGACCCAGTCCATCAGCTGCGCCACCGGCGCAGTGAACACGTCGAGGAATTCCTCATCGTCCAGCTGGCGCTCACCGGCCGTCAGGCCTTTCGCGAGGAAGATCTCCAGATGCTCGTCGCAGTACGCGATCGCATTGTGGATGGTGCAGACGAACTGCCATTCGCGCGCAGCGTAGCCCGTCTCTTCCTTCAGCTCGCGCTGCGCGCACAGCAGCGGGTCTTCGCCAATGTCGAGCTTGCCGGCGGGGAGTTCGATGAAGACCCGATCATTCGGGTAACGGTACTGGCGCTCCAGCACCACGGTGCCGTCATCGAGCAATGGAATGATCACGACCGCGCCCGGATGACGGAAGTATTCTCGGGTCGCCTCGCCGCCGTTTGGCAGACGGACAGTGTCCTTGCGAACTTTCAGCAGCTTGCCGTCGTAGACCAGCTCGCCGTCGATGAAGCTTTCGGTCAGGTGCTTGTCCACGGCAGGCGTGACAACTCAGTCCTGACCGGCGTGATGCCGGCGAAGATAGCGATGCACGAAGCCCGGAAAGCCGAGCACGAGGAACAGACAGACCGTGACGGCGTAGAACTGCCAACCTTGAGGGAAGGCATTGCCCATTGATGACTCGACTACGCGCGCGAATCCCAGCACCAGCCCGTACAACACCAGCAATTCGATGATACGAAGCCAGGCCGGCTTTGCGCCCTGCTTCAGCGCCTTGATGCCAAAGCCGCGCTCGGTAAAGAAAGGAAAATTCGCTGCGACCGCCATCAGCATGATGACGATCCAGCTTGCAACGGAAGTATTCACTTGACTCTTTGTATCAGGAACTGAGCGCTTGCGCGATTGAATGGGCACAGGCCACCATCAGCGGACCCGGCAGCACGCCGAGCAGCACCACGGCAACACCATTCAGCGACAGCGTGAAGCGTACGCCCCCTGAAGCTTCGATGGGCGTGGTATCGGCCGGCTCGTCAAAGTACATCAGCTTGACCACGCGCAGATAGTAATACGCGCCGACCAGCGAGAACAGCACCGCGCCAATCACCAGCCACAGGTGGCCAGCCGCCAGCGCGGCCTGCAGCACCGACAGCTTCGCATAGAACCCCACCATCGGCGGCACGCCGGCCAGCGACAGCAGCAGCACCATCATCACGGCGGCAAACCACGGGCTGCGCTGGTTCAGGCCCTTGAAATCGTCCAGATCCTCGGCCTCGAAACCACGGCGCGCCAGCAGCAGGATGGTCGCAAAGGTGCCCAGCGTGGTCAGCACATAGGTGACGGTGTAGAACATCGCCGCGCTGTAAGCATTGGTCGCAGCCTCCGGCGTGCTGCCCTCGAACACGCCCGACAGCAGGCCCAGCAGCATGAAGCCGGTCTGCGAGATCGTCGAGTACGCCAGCATGCGCTTGATGTTGGATTGCGCAATCGCGGTGATGTTACCGACGGCCATCGACACCAGGGCCATTGCGATCAGCATCTGCTGCCAGTGCACGGCCAGCGCACCGAGGCCTTCCACCAACAAACGAATACAGATCGCGAACGCGGCCAGCTTGGGCGCGGCACCCAGCAGCAGCGTGACGGCCGTCGGCGAACCCTGATACACGTCCGGCGCCCACATGTGGAAAGGCGCGGCACCCAGCTTGAATGCGAGGCCCGCGACGATGAACACCAGACCCAGCACCAGCACCAGTTCGTTGGCGTGGCCCTTGACCAGCGCCTGCGCGACTTCGGACAGATCGAGCGAGCCCGTTGCGCCATACATCATCGACATGCCGTACAACATGAAGCCAGACGCCAGCGCGCCCAGCGCGAAATACTTCATGGCTGCTTCGGTCGATACCGCATGGTCGCGGCGCAGCGCGACCAGCGCGTACAGCGACAGCGACATCAACTCGAGGCCGAGGTAGATCACCAGGAAGCTGTTCCCGGAAATCATGATCATCTGTCCCAGCAGCGTCATCAGCGCCAGCACATAGAACTCGCCGGACAGCATGCCGCCCAGCAGTTGCCGGTCGATGGCATACTGGCGCGAGTACACTAGGGTCATGATGGTCGCGATGCACGCGAACAGCTTCAGCAGCCTGGCCATCGCATCGGTCACGTACATGTTACCGAACGCGTATTCGCTGCCCGGCGTGTTGAAGCCAGCGATCGCGACCACGCCGGTGACGGCGATGGCCAGCAGCGACAGCCAGTGGCTGACCGGCGTCTCCTCTTCGCGCGCGAACAGGCCGGCGACCAGCACCACCATGATCGCGATGGCGAGAAATATTTCGGCGGAGGCCGGCAACAGGTTCAGGTCAGTCATTTCTGCCACTCACTTATTGGGGGATCTTGCTGACTGCCACGTGCCTCAGCAGGTCGGCAACCGAGGTCTGGGTCAGGTCGGTGAACGGTGCCGGATAGACACCCATCCAGATCGTCGCGATCGCCAGCACGCCCAGGATCAGGAATTCACGCGGGTTCAGGTCAGCCAGTTCGGCCACGTGCGCATTGCCGACCTCGCCGAACACGACCCGCTTGACCAGCCACAGCGAATACGCGGCACCAAGGATCAGCGCCGTCGCTGCGAGAACGCCAATCCAGAAGCTGTACTTGACCGCGCCGAGGATGACCATGAACTCGCCGATGAAACCCGAAGTGCCCGGCAGGCCGGCATTCGCCAGCGAGAACAGCACGAACAGCGCGGCAAAGCGTGGCATGGTGTTGATCACACCACCGTAGTCGGCGATCTCGCGCGAATGCACGCGGTCATACAACACGCCGATGCACAGGAACATCGCGCCCGATACGAAGCCGTGCGAGATCATTTGCATCAGGCCGCCCTGCACCGCCATCTCGCCAAACATGAAGAAGCCCAGGGTAACGAAGCCCATGTGCGCGATCGATGAATACGCGACCAGTTTTTTCATGTCCGCCTGCACCAGTGCGACCAGGCCAATGTAGATCACCGCGATCAGCGACAGCGCAATCATCAGCCCGGCAAGGCTGTGGCTGGCATCCGGTGCGATCGGCAGCGAGAACCGCAGGAAGCCGTAACCGCCCAGCTTCAGCATGATCGCGGCCAGCACCACGGAGCCGCCGGTCGGCGCTTCGACATGCGCGTCCGGCAGCCAGGTGTGCACCGGCCACATCGGCACCTTGACCGCAAACGCGATCAGGAACGCAAGGAAGATCAGCTTTTGCGCGCCAAGCGCAATCGGCAGCTGGTGCCAGGTCTGGATGTCGAAGCTGCCCGACTGGAAGTACAGCCAGATCAGCGCGACCAGCATCAGCAGCGAGCCGAGGAAGGTATACAGAAAGAACTTGATCGCCGCATACACCCTGCGCGGGCCACCCCAGACGCCGATGATGATGAACATCGGGATCAGCGTCGCCTCGAAGAATACGTAGAACAGCAGCGCATCGAGCGCGCAGAACACGCCGATCATCACGCCCGACAGGATCAGGAAGGCGCCCATGTACTGTGCGACGCGCTTCTCGATCACTTCCCAGCCGGCGATCACGACCAGCACCGTGATGAAGGCCGTCAGCGGCACGAACCACAGCGACAGGCCGTCGATGCCGAGGTAGTAGTTCACGTTGAAGCGCTCTATCCACAGTGCCTTTTCGACGAACTGCATCCCATGTGCGGCCGCATCGAAGCCGGCCACCAGCGGCAGCGTGACGAGGAAGCTGACGATGGCACCGACCAGCGACAGCATGCGTACCCGCGGGGCGCGGCTGTCGTCACCGGTCGCCAGCACCAGCGCGCCAAAGGCGATCGGCAGCCAGATCGCGAGGCTCAGGAGAGGAGTGGTTGACTGCATGTTCGTATTGTTTTCGCTGGCGGTTGTTTGTTCTGTTGTGTGATCCGGGACCGGGCTCAGTGCAAAGCGCGATCAAGCCTTCATCAAGCGGTAGCCAAGGTACAGCGCAATCGCCACGATCATCGTGAACGCATAGTGATAGATGTAGCCGGTCTGGAAAGTACGGGTCACGGTCGCAAACCAGCCAACGGCGCGCGCGCTGCCGTTGACCACCAGGCCATCGATCAATGCACGGTCACCGACGGTTGACAGGCCGCGGCCCAGCACGCGTGCGCCAGCGGCGAACACCGCGTCGTTGATCTTGTCCATGTAGTACTTGTTGTCCAGCAGCGTATGCAGTGCGCGGAAATTCTCGTAAAACCAGGCAGGCACTTTCGGATTGACGAGGTAGCAGTACCACGCACTGACGACACCGGCCAGCGCCAGCCAGAACGGTGCCGTGCTGAATGCGTGCATGCCCATCGCAGCCGCGCCGTGGAATTCATGCGCGAGCTCGGCCATCGCCGGGTGTGCGTCGGACACGAAGATCACGCCCTTGAAGAAATCGCCGAACAGCATGCCGTCGATCGCGAGATAGCCGATCACCACCGACGGGATCGCGAGCAGTACCAGCGGCAGGGTCACCACCCACGGCGCCTCATGCGGCTTTTCGCCCGGGGCCAGTCCGTGATGGTGGTCGTCGGCGTGATGGTCGTCGTGACCCTGGTGGTCATGCGCCTTGCCAAAACGCTCTTCACCGTGGAAGACCAGGAAGTACATGCGGAACGAATAGAAGGCAGTCACGAACACACCGGCCAGCACCGCGAAGTTCGCGAAAGCTGCGCCCGGCAGATGCGTCGCATGCACGGCCTCGATGATGCTGTCCTTCGAGTAGAAGCCCGAGAAGAAAGGCGTGCCGATCAGCGCCAATGAACCCAGCAGGCTGGTGATCCAGGTGATCGGCATGTACTTGCGCAGGCCGCCCATGTGGCGAATGTCCTGGTCATGGTGCATGCCGATGATGACTGCGCCCGCGCCGAGGAACAGCAGCGCCTTGAAGAACGCATGCGTCATCAGGTGGAACACCGCGACCGAATAGGCTGATGCGCCGAGTGCGACCGTCATGTAACCGAGCTGAGACAGCGTCGAGTACGCGACCACGCGCTTGATGTCGTTCTGAATAATGCCGAGGAAGCCCATGAACAGCGCCGTGATCGAGCCAATCACCAGCACAAAGGACAAGGCGGTATCCGACAGCTCGAACAGCGGCGACATGCGCGCGACCATGAAGATGCCGGCCGTGACCATGGTTGCCGCGTGGATCAGTGCCGAGATCGGGGTCGGGCCTTCCATCGAATCCGGCAGCCACACGTGCAGCGGGAATTGCGCCGACTTGCCCATCGCGCCGATGAACAGGCAAATGCAAGCCACCGTCAGCAGCATCCACGAGCTGCCCGGCAGGGTCAGCGTCGCCAGTGCTTCGCGCTTGGCGAAGACTTCGGCATAGTTCATCGAACCGGCGTAGGCCAGCAGCAGGCCGATGCCGAGGATGAAGCCGAAGTCACCGACACGGTTGACCAGGAAGGCTTTCATGTTCGCGAAGATCGCGGTCGGGCGCTTGAACCAGAAGCCGATCAGCAGGTAGGACACCAGACCCACCGCTTCCCAGCCGAAGAACAGCTGCAGGAAGTTGTTGCTCATCACGAGCATCAGCATCGCGAACGTGAACAGCGAGATATACGCGAAGAAGCGGTTGTAACCTTCGTCATCCTGCATGTAGCCGATGGTGTAGATGTGCACCATCAGCGACACGAAGGTCACCACGCACATCATCATCGCGGTCAGGCTGTCAACCAGGAAGCCGATCTCGAGCTTCAATTCGCCCAGCGTCATCCAGGTGTAGACGGTGCCGCTGTAAGTCGCGCCATCCATCACCTGCAGCAGGGTCTGGGCCGAAATCAGGAAAGCGACCAGCACGCCGAGGATGGTGACACTGTGCGACGCGGTACGGCCGATCAGGTTGCCGAAGAAGCGCGTGCCGAACAGGCCGGCAATCATCGACCCGGCCAGCGGGGCCAGCGGTACGGCCAGCAGCAGTTGAGGGTTCAGTTGCCCTGCCATGGAATGCCTTCTGTCTTTATTGTTCGGTCAAATGTTGAACTTCTTCGCACCGGCCTCGCCGGTCAGCCCTTCAGCCTGTCGAGGTCTTCGACATCGATGGTGTTGAGGTTGCGGAACAGCACCACGATGATGGCCAGGCCGATCGCGGACTCCGCCGCCGCCACGGTCAGGATGAAGAACACGAAGATCTGTCCGGCCGCATCGCCGAGGTAATGCGAGAACGCAACGAAGTTCATGTTCACCGACAGCAGCATCAGTTCCAGCGCCATCAGCAGCACGATGATGTTCTTGCGGTTCAGGAAAATACCGATCACCGAGGTCGCGAACAGGATCGCGCCCAGCGTCAGGAAATGTGCAAGGGTCAGGTTCAATGCGCTCTCCTGCTCAAGCCTGCTCGCCGGCAGGCTGGCCAGCGTCGTTACCATGGGCGCGCGCTGACTCGGCCGGCATGCTGACGATGCGCACGCGGTCATTGCGCTGGACCTTCACGGCCAGGCCCGGATCGAAATACTTGGTGTCCTTGCGACGACGCAGGGTCAACGCCACGGCGGCGACCATCGCCGCCAGCAGGATCACGGCCGCGATCTCGAATGCGTACAGGTATTCGGTGTAGATCAGCTTGCCCAGCTCTCGGGTGTCGCCAATCGATGCGCCGGCCGGCTGCGCCTCGGCGACCATGAAGCCGTTGATCAGCACCGCTGCGATCTCGATCGCGATCAGCACGCCAATCGTGGCCGCAAGCGGCAGATGGCCCCAGAAGCCGGCGCGCAGCTTGGCCATGTCAATGTCGAGCATCATCACCACGAACAGGAACAGCACCATCACCGCGCCGACATAGACCAGCACCAGCACGATGGCGAGGAACTCGGCCTTCAGCAGCATCCAGATCGCGGCGGCCGAGCAGAACGACAGGATCAGGTACAGCGCCGCATGCACCGGGTTGCGGTCGGTGATGACCTTCAGCGCGGCACCGACCAGCAGCAGCGAAAAGGCGTAGAAGAGAAAGGTCGTGAAATCCATAGGGTATCCGGTGGGCTGCTCGTGGGCGCTCGGTGTCCTGGTTAGCGATAGCGTGCGTCAGCGGCACGGGCGGCGGCGATCTCGGGCTCGTAGCGGTCGCCAACGGCCAGCAGCATTTCCTTCGTGTAGTACAGGTCGCCGCGCTTCTCGCCGTGGTACTCGAGCACATGGGTCTCGACGATGGAATCGACCGGGCAGGACTCTTCGCAGAAGCCGCAGAAGATGCACTTGGTCAGGTCGATGTCATAACGCGTGGTGCGGCGGGTGCCGTCATCGCGCTGCTCGGATTCGATGCTGATCGCCAGTGCCGGGCATACCGCTTCGCACAGCTTGCACGCGATGCAGCGCTCTTCGCCATTCGGATAGCGGCGCAGCGCATGCAGGCCACGGAAGCGCGGCGACTGTGGGGTCTTCTCTTCCGGGAATTGCACGGTGATCTTGCGCGCGAACATGTAGCGGCCCGTCAGCGCGAGGCCCTTGAAGAGCTCGCGCAGCATCAGGCTACCGAAAAAGTCCTTGATCGCTTCCATGATGTTCGCGTCCTTGAGTCCTGTTCCTTACTTCCAGATATTCCACGAAGTCTGCATCCAGACCGCGACCACCACCAGGTAGACGACAGTCAGCGGAATGAAGACTTTCCAGCCCAGGCGCATGATCTGGTCATAGCGGTAGCGCGGGAAGGATGCGCGTACCCAGATGAAGATCGAGACCACGCAGAAGGTCTTGATGCCGAGCCAGATCCAGCCCGGGATGAAGTCCAGCACTGCCAGCGGCGCGCTCCAGCCGCCGAGGAACATCAGCGTCGCCAGCATCGAGATCAGGATCATGTTCGCGTATTCGGCGAGGAAGAACATCGCGAACGACATACCCGAGTACTCGACCATGTGGCCGGCGACGATCTCGGATTCGCCCTCGACCACGTCGAAAGGATGACGCGCGGTCTCGGCGATGCCGGAGATGATGTAGACACCGAACATCGGCAGCAGCGGCAGCCAGTTCCAGGACAGGAAGTTCAGTCCCATGTCGGCGCCCATACCGCGGGTCTGGCCGGCGACGATGGCCGACAGGTTCAGGCTGCCCGACACCATCAGCACGATGACCAGCACGAAGCCCATCGCGATTTCATACGACACCATCTGCGCGGAAGCGCGCATCGCGCCGAGGAATGCGTACTTCGAGTTTGACGCCCAGCCGGCGACGATCACGCCGTACACTTCCAGCGACGTGATCGCCATCAGGAACAGCAGGCCGGCGTTCACGTTCGCCAGCGCCATCTCCGGACCGAATGGCACCACCGCCCATGCAGCGAGCGCCGGCATGATGGTCATCACCGGCGCCAGCACAAACAAGCCTTTGGAGGCCTTGGCCGGCACCACGATTTCCTTCAGCAGCAGCTTCAGCGCATCCGCAATCGGCTGCAACAGGCCGGCCGGGCCGACCCGGTTGGGGCCGAGGCGGATGTGCATCCAGCCGATCATCTTGCGCTCCCACAGCGTCAGGTACGCAACACAACCCATCAGCGGCAGCACGACCGCGACGATCTTCATCAGGTTCCATGCGATGGGCCACATCGGGCCGAGCATGCCCTCGCCGAAGGTGGTGAACTGGTTCAGCAAGTCCATCAGGCTTTCTCCACCGAGATGGCACCGAACATCGCGCCGAGTGTGGCCGTGGTCGGATGACCGGCAGCGACACGCACGACATTGGCCGGCAAGGTCTTGTCGATCACGCAGGCCATCACGGCCGACGCATGACCCTGCTTCACGCGTACGGTCGCACCTTCGAGCACGCCAAGTTGCGCAGCAACGGCCGGCGGCAGCACCGCACGCGGCTCTTGCGCCGACTTCGTCTGCTGCAGCGCATGTGCGCGGCGCACGATCGCATCAGTGAAATAGGTCGGCACGTCAGCGACGCGCTGCAGTGCTTCGCTCTTTGCGGGAATGGCCGGCAGCGGCTGCCTGACGATGTTGTTCAGTTTCGGTGTCAGGTCCAGACCGTCGAGCGTGTCCGTGCCCAGGACTTCCTTGCGTACCTGCTCGGAGCTGTCCTGATCGAACCCTCCGAGGGACAGCAAGTTGCCGAGCACGCGCAGCACCTTCCATCCCGGACGGGTATCACCCAGCGGCTTGACGCTGCCATTGAAGCCCTGCGCGCGACCCTCGGCATTGACGAAGGTGCCCGAGGTCTCGCTGAACGGCGAGATCGGCAGCAGCACATCGGCGTAGTCCATGCCCTGTTTGAACGGCGACATCACGACCACCATCTCGGCCTTGTCCAGCGCCGCTTTCGCTTCCGCCGGATTGGCGCAATCGAATTGCGGCTCGGCGTGCAGCAGCAGGTAGGCCTTGCGCGGCTGTGCGAAGAAATCCTGCGCGACAGCGCCATTGGCCGGTATTGCGTTCGCAAGGTAGCCACCCACCGTGTTCGCACCCTCGGTGAGGTAACCGAAGCCCGAGTCGGTGTTTTGTGCAATCCACTGCGCGACCGCGTGCAGCGCTGCAGCCTGCGGATGCTGGGCCGCGGCATTGCCGAGGAAAATACCGCGGGGCTCGCCGGACATCAGGCTGGTCGCGATCTGTTTCGCCGTTGCAGACGGCTGGATCTGCGCGAACTCCGCCGGCGCCGCGATGTTCTTCGCTTGTGCGATCGCGACGGCGACCTCACCGAGCTGGGCCAGCCAGTCCGACGGCGCGCCGATCAGCTTGTTGGCCACCGCCATCAGCTGATCGTCATCGGTCGCGTTCAGCAGCGATAGCTTCGCACCGCGATGGATGGCCGCACGCAGCTTCGCCGCCAGCAACGGATGGTCGCGGCGCAGGAAAGAGCCGATCACGAACACGCGCTTGAGCTTGCCGAAGTCGTCGATGCTCATGCCCAGCCACGGCGCGAAGCCGGCTTCTTTCACTGCATCAGCCTGGCGCAGGCGGAAATCGACGTTCTCGGAACCCAGTCCACGAACGATCTTCGCAAGCAGCGTCAGCTCTTCCAGCGTCGCCATCGGCGCAGCCACGCCGGCGATCGCGTCGGCGCCATGCTCGTGTCGGATGTTACGCAGGCCATGCGCGACGTATTCCAGCGCGGTCTGCCAATCGACTGCTTTCCACTCGCCGCCCTGCTTGATCATCGGCACCTTCAGGCGCTCATCACTGTTCAAGCCTTCGTACGAGAAGCGATCGCGGTCCGACAGCCAGCATTCATTGATCGCTTCGTTTTCCAGCGGCAGCACGCGCATCACGGTACCGTTCTTCACCTGCACGATCAGGTTGGAACCGAGGCTGTCATGCGGGCTCACGGATTTGCGGCGCGACAGCTCCCAGGTACGGGCGCTGTAGCGGAAAGGCTTCGAGGTCAATGCGCCGACCGGGCACAGGTCGATCATGTTGCCCGACAATTCGGATTCGACGCTCTGGTTCACGAAGGTCGAGATTTCCGAATGCTCGCCACGGCCGATCATGCCGAATTCCATCACGCCGGCCACTTCCTGGCCGAAGCGAACGCAACGGGTGCAATGGATGCAGCGGCTCATCTCTTTCATCGAGATCAGCGGGCCGACTTCCTTCGGATGCACGACGCGCTTTTCTTCGTGATAGCGCGATGACGACGCGCCATAGCCAACGGCCAAGTCCTGCAGCTGGCATTCGCCGCCCTGGTCACAGATCGGGCAATCCAGCGGATGGTTAATCAGCAGGAACTGCATCACATCTTTCTGCGCCTTCACCGCCTTGTCGCTGTGCGTGCGCACGATCATGCCCTGCACCACCGGCGTCGCGCAGGCCGGCACCGGCTTCGGCGCCTTCTCGACGTCGACCAGGCACATGCGGCAGTTGGCCGCGATCGACAGCTTCTTGTGGTAGCAGAAATGCGGAATATAGGTGCCGACACGATTGGCAGCGTCGAGCACCATGCTGCCCTCCTGCGCCTCGACCTTCTTTCCGTCTATCTCGATCTCAACCATGTTTGTTCCGGTCCGTGGTTCGCGCCTGTGTTACGCACATGCCGCGCTCAGGGTTCGTCAGATGTTTGCTCGTCGTCAGATGTAGGCCGGCACCATGCATCGCTTGTGTTCGATGTGGTACGCGAATTCATCGGTAAAGTTCTTGATCATCGCGCGCACCGGCATCGCAGCCGCGTCGCCCAATGCGCAGATGGTGCGCCCCTGGATGCCGTCGCACACTTGCAGCAAGGTATCCATGTCTTCCGGACGGCCTTCGCCATGCTCGATGCGATGCACCATCCGGTACAGCCAGCCGGTGCCCTCGCGGCAAGGCGTGCACTGGCCGCAAGATTCTTCGTAATAGAAATACGACAGGCGCAGCAGTGACTTCACCATGCAGCGCTCTTCATTCATCACGATCACCGCGCCGGAGCCCAGCATCGAGCCGGCCTTCGCGATGGCGTCGTAGTCCATGTCGGTCTGCATCATCACATCGCCGCGGATCACCGGCATCGATGAACCACCCGGGATCACGCCCTTGATCTTTTTGCCGTCGCGCATGCCACCGGCCAGCTCCAGCAGGGTCGCAAACGGCGTGCCGAGCGGCACTTCATAGTTACCCGGCTTCGCGACGTCACCCGATACCGAGAAGATCTTGGTGCCGCCATTGTTCGGCTTGCCGAGCGCATGGTAGGCCTCGCCACCGAGGCCAAGGATGAAGGGCACGGACGCGAAGGTCTCGGTATTGTTGATCGTGGTCGGCTTGCCATACAGGCCAAAGCTGGCCGGGAACGGCGGCTTGAAGCGCGGCTGACCCTTCTTGCCCTCGATCGATTCCAGCAACGCCGTCTCTTCGCCGCAGATGTACGCGCCATAGCCATGGTAGGCATGCAGCTGGAACGAAAAATTCGTGCCGAGGATCTTGTCACCCAACAGGCCAGCCGCACGGGCTTCTTCCAGTGCCTCTTCGAAGCGCTCGTACACTTCCCAGATTTCGCCGTGGATGTAGTTGTAGCCGACGGTGATCCCCATCGCATACGCGCCGATGGCCATGCCCTCGATGACCGCGTGCGGGTTGTAACGCAGGATGTCGCGGTCCTTGAACGTGCCCGGCTCGCCCTCGTCCGAATTGCAGACCAGGTATTTCTGGCCCGGGAAGGTGCGCGGCATGAAGCTCCACTTCAGGCCGGTCGGAAAACCAGCGCCGCCACGGCCGCGCAGTGCGGAAGTTTTCAGTTCGGCGATCACCTGGTCCGCCGGAATGTTCTCGGACAGGATGCGGCGCAGCGCCTGGTAGCCGCCGCGCTTTTCGTAATCGGCGAGGCGCCAGTTCTTGCCGTCGAGGCCGGCCAGGATCAGTGGCTTGATATGACGGTCGTGGAGACAGGTCATGGCTTGAGCTCCTCGATCAGTGCATCGATCTTTTCATTCGACATGAAGCTGCACATGCGCGTGTTATTGACCAGCATCACCGGTGAATCGCCGCAAGCACCCATGCACTCGCCTTCCTTCAGCGTGAACAGCCCGTCGGACGTCGTCTCGTTGAAGCCGATGCCGAGCTTCTGCTTCAGGTAGTTCGCGGCACGGTCACCGTTGGTCAGCTGGCACGGCAGGTTGGTGCAGATCGTCAGCTTGTACTTGCCGACCGGCTTGGTGTTGTACATCGTGTAGAAAGTCGCGACCTCCTGCACCGCAATCGCGGGCATGCCAAGGTAGTCGGCCACGTCCTGCATCACCTCGTTCGACAGCCAGCCCTTCTCGGTTTGCGCAATCGCGAGCGCGGCCATCACCGCCGACTGGCGCTGGTCTGCCGGGAACTTCGCGAGTTCACGGTCGATTTTCTGGTAGGCCTCGGGAGTTAACAGCATTGCTGGCTTCCTGCTCGTATTTTTTATCCGATTCGACGTGATCAGCGATCGATCTCGCCGAACACGATGTCTTGCGTGCCGATAATGGTGACGGCGTCGGCAATCATGTGCCCTTTCGCCATCTCGTTCAGTCCCTCGAGATGCGCAAAGCCCGGCGCGCGTATCTTCAGGCGATAAGGCTTGTTCGCGCCATCCGACATCAGGTAGATGCCGAACTCGCCTTTCGGGTGTTCGACCGCCGCATAGGTCTCGCCGACCGGCACATGGAAACCTTCGGTAAAGAGCTTGAAATGGTGAATCAGCTCTTCCATGTTGGTCTTCATGTCGACGCGCGACGGCGGAGCGACCTTGTGGTTGTCCGTCATCACCGGACCCGGGTTGTTGCGCAGCCATTCGACGCACTGCTTGATGATGCGGTTCGACTGGCGCATCTCTTCGATACGTACCAGATAGCGGTCATAGCAATCGCCGTTCACGCCGACCGGAATGTCGAAATCCAGCAAGTCATAGACTTCATACGGCTGCTTCTTGCGCAGGTCCCATGCGATGCCGGAACCGCGTAGCATCGGGCCGGTAAAGCCCATCGCCAGCGCGCGCTCGGGCGAAACCACGCCAATACCGACCAGGCGCTGCTTCCAGATACGGTTGTCGGTCAGCAGGGTTTCGTACTCATCGACATAGGTCGGGAAACGATTGGTAAAGTCTTCGATGAAGTCCAGCAGCGAGCCCTGACGGTTCTCGTTCAGCTTGGCCATCGCCTTGTCATTGCGCAGCAGCGATGCCTTGTACTGCGGCATCGAGTCCGGCAGGTCGCGGTAGACGCCGCCCGGACGGTAATAGGCCGCATGCAGGCGAGCGCCCGACACCGCTTCATAGCAGTCCATCAGGTCTTCGCGCTCGCGGAACGCATACAGGAACACGCCCATTGCGCCGACGTCCAGCGCATGCGCGCCCAGCCACAGCAGATGGTTCAACAGGCGCGTGATCTCATCGAACATCACGCGGATGTATTGCGCACGCAGCGGCACCTCGACACCGAGCAGCTTCTCGATCGCCATCACGTACGCATGCTCGTTGCACATCATCGACACATAGTCGAGACGGTCCATGTACGGCACCGACTGCAGGAAGGTACGCGTCTCGGCCAGCTTCTCGGTCGCGCGATGCAGCAGGCCGATGTGCGGATCGGCACGCTGGATCACTTCGCCGTCGAGTTCGAGCACGAGGCGCAAGACGCCGTGTGCCGCCGGATGCTGGGGTCCGAAATTTAAAGTGTAATTCTTGATCTCAGCCATGCTTATCGCACCCCGTAGTTCTCTTCGCGGATCACGCGCGGCACGTTCTCGCGCGGCTCGATCGTCACGGGCTGGTAGATCACGCGTTTCTGTTCCGGGTCGTAACGCATCTCGACATAGCCACTGACCGGGAAGTCCTTGCGGAACGGATGGCCGATGAAGCCATAGTCGGTCAGGATGCGACGCAGGTCATCATGGCCTTCGAACAGGATGCCGAACAGATCGAAAGCCTCTCGCTCGAACCAGTTGGCGGCATTCCATAGCGACGACACCGATGCCACGATGGGCATGTCGTCATCCGGCGCGAAGGTGCGCACGCGAATGCGCCAGTTGTGCTTGACCGAAGTGAGGTGAGATACCACCGCAAAGCGCGCACCGTCCCAGGCACCGTCGCCCCAGGTCGAGTAGTCAACGCCACACAGGTCGATCAGCTGCTCGAAATGCGTCGCTTCGTTGTCGCGGAGCGTCTGCATCACGGCGTGGTAGTCGGCGGCCTTGACCTCGATGGTCAGCTCGCCGAGCTCGGTCTTGTGGGATTGCAGCCTGTCGCCAACGCAATGCTGCACGGCCGACATCAGGATTTCGAGTTTGGTCGTCATGGCGTCGTCCCGGCTCAACGGGCGATGGTGTTGGTACGACGGATCTTGTTCTGCAGCTGCATGATCCCGTACAGCAGCGCTTCCGCCGTCGGTGGGCAACCGGGTACGTAGATGTCAACCGGAACGATGCGGTCACAACCGCGCACCACCGAATACGAGTAGTGGTAGTAGCCACCGCCATTCGCGCAAGAACCCATCGAGATGACCCAGCGTGGCTCGGCCATCTGGTCGTACACCTTGCGCAGTGCCGGTGCCATCTTGTTGCACAGCGTGCCGGCGACGATCATCACGTCGGACTGGCGCGGCGACGGACGGAACACGACGCCGAAACGGTCGAGGTCATAGCGCGATGCGCCGGCGTGCATCATTTCCACCGCACAGCAGGCGAGGCCGAAGGTCATCGGCCACATCGATCCGGTGCGGGTCCAGTTGATCAGTTTGTCGGCTGTCGTGGTGACGAAGCCTTCATTGAGTACGCCTTCAATCGCCATAACTCATTCCCAGTCCAGAGCGCCTTTTTTCCATTCGAAGATCAGACCGACCACGAGCACGCCAAGGAAGATCATCATCGCCCAGAAGCCCAGAAGGCCGATGTCGCTCATCGCGACAGCCCAGGGTACGAGGAAGGCCACTTCGAGGTCGAACAGAATGAAGAGGATGGCGACGAGGTAGTAACGCACGTCGTATTTCATGCGCGCGTCTTCGAAGGCTTCGAAGCCGCATTCATATGCAGAATTCTTCTCCGCGTCAGGACGATGCGGAGCAAGCAAGCGGCCAAGGATCTGGGGCGCCACACCTACAGCGATACCGACGCCGATGAACAGCAGTACCGGAAGGTAATTGTCGAGGTTCACGAGGGTAGTCTCAGTACAAAACCTTGATTCTCAATTTGATAATCAAGCATGGAACCAAAACGGCAACTTCTGCCATTTCGTCAAAAAGCCAGCGCAGGGCATCCCCGGGCTGGCTCACCAAGAACCTGTTTGAAAACCTGCATCAAACGTTGATGCTGATTTTACCAAGAAGAAACGGCGTTAAATCCCCGCCGTTTCGTAGGCTTTCAGACAGGCTCTCTACTGTCCGTACTGTTTGTTTTGGTGCCGACGGCGAGACTCGAACTCGCACAGCTTGCGCCACTACCCCCTCAAGATAGCGTGTCTACCAATTTCACCACGTCGGCCAAAGCACGCTATTTTAACCTGCTTTGATAGCCCGATTCAATGCAGTTTTGGCAGCGCTCGCTGTAAAACTGCTTGCTCGCAGGCCGTCCGGAAAAATATGTCGCGAATTCACTTCGCCATTTTTTCCGTTCACTTGCTGCGTGAACGAATCCTGCGGACTTATTTCGGGATCTCGCTGGCCTTGCCGGCCGGTGCTGCAGGCGCAGCCGGTGCAGCCGGTGCATTCGGTGCTTCAGGCGCTGCCGGTGCTGCCTCCGTCTTCGCTGCAGCCGGCGCCTGCTCCATCACGCCAGCGCCCGTGACACCACTGTTCGGACGGCTGCTGATGAAGGACAGCGCGAGCGTGGCGACGAAGAACACGGCAGCGGCGATACCGGTCGATCGCGACAGGAAGTTCGACGAACCGCTGGCGCCGAACAGGCTGCCGGAAGCGCCGGAACCGAAGGCCGCCCCCATGTCGGCGCCCTTGCCATGCTGCAGCAGCACGAGGCCGATGATCACGAGAGCTGCGACTACCTGGATCACGATCACGATTGCAAATAAGGAGTTCATGTCACTCAGTTTCCGTTGACGATAGATGAATGGGGTTGTTGTATGGGTGTTTGTGTTTGATCACTGGCGTTGGTCACTGCGCTCAGGCCGCTTGCGCAATCGCGAGAAAATCGGCTGCCTTCAGGGCGGCGCCACCAATCAGGCCGCCATCGATATCGGCCATCGCGAGCAGCTCTTTCGCATTGTCAGGCTTCATGCTGCCACCGTACAGGACCTGGATCGTCGATGCCGCTGCCGCATCGCGTTGGGCAAGATTGGTACGGATCAGTTCATGCACTTGCTGCGCCATGTCAGGTGTTGCAGTCTTGCCAGTGCCGATCGCCCATACCGGTTCGTACGCAATCACGATGCCGGCCAGCTGCGTCCCCACAGCATCAAGCACAGCCTTCAGCTGGCGCGTGACGACTGCATTGGTCTGGCCCTGCTCGCGCTCCTGCAGTGTCTCGCCGACGCACACGATGGGCACCAGGCCGGCACCGAGCGCGCGCACTGCCTTCTGCGCCACCAGCTCGTCGCTCTCGCCGTGATAGCTGCGACGCTCCGAATGGCCGACGATCACGTAGCGGCAAGCAAAATCTTTCAGCATGCTCACCGACACTTCACCGGTGTACGCGCCGGACTCATGCACCGACACATCCTGTGCGCCCCAGACAATGCCCGAGCCGGTCAGCGTGGCCTGTACCTGCGCCAGGTAAGGCGCGGGCACGCAGACGGCGAGGTCGGCGTTCAGGTTCGCGCAACCGGCACGGAGTCCGTCCAGCAGCGCTGCATTGCCTGCAAGGCTGCCATTCATTTTCCAGTTACCGGCGATCAGTTTACGGCGCATGGTATTGCCAATCACTTAAGAGCGACACAAAACCCACGATTTTATCATGGCAAGTGATACCTGCTCATGCCACCTCGAGCATGATCTTGCCCACATGGGTACTGGTTTCCATCAGCGCATGCGCGTCGGCCGCCTGCGCCAGCGGGAAGCTCTTGAAAATCACCGGCTTGATCGCACCGGACTCGAGCAGCGGCCAGATCTTCGCGCGCAATTTCTGCGCAATGTCATGCTTGAACGCGACCGGCCGCGGACGCAGCGTGGAACCGGTCACGGTCAGGCGGCGGCGCATGATCTCGCCGAAATTCACCTCTCCTTTCGCGCCGCCGAGCAGCGCGATCACCACCAGCCGGCCATCGTCGGCGAGGCACTGGATCTCGCGGTTCACATAGCTGCCGGCCACCATGTCGATCGCGACATTGACGCCCTTGCCCTCGGTCAGCGATTTCACGACCTCGACGAAATCCTCGGTCTTGTAGTTGATGCCACGTTCGGCGCCGAGGCTCTCACACGCGCGGCACTTGTCATCGGTGCCGGCGGTGGCGAACACACGATGGCCGAGTGCCGTCGCCATCTGGATGGCGGTCACGCCGATGCCGGAGGTGCCGCCCTGCACCAGCAAGGTCTCACCGGGCGCGAGCTTTGCGCGCTCGAAGATGTTGCTGTACACAGTGAAGAAGGTCTCGGGCAGTGACGCTGCCTGCAGCGCAGTCCAGCCTTTTGGCACCGGCAGGCATTGCTCGACGGGTGCCGCGCAGTATTCGGCATAGCCACCGCCCTGCACCAGCGCGCACACGAGGTCGCCCTTCTTGAAACCAGAGTTGCCGAGGTCACCGTCGACGATCTCGCCCGCCACTTCCAGCCCCGGAATATCGGACGCGCCAGGCGGCACCGGGTAGTTGCCGGTACGCTGCAGCACATCCGGACGGTTCACACCGGCCGCATGCACCTTGATCCGCACTTCGCCAGCCTTCAGTACCGGCATCGTCCGTTCGCAGGGCACCAGCACTTCAGGTCCGCCGGGCTGGATGATTTCGATCGCACGCATGAGGGTCTCCTTCGGATATTTTTATAGTCAAAAAGGCCGCCCACAGGGGCGGCCTCTTCGATTTACCTTGTTGCTTCAGGTGGTGATCATCACCACGACAGCTTACTGCTGCTGCGCGACTTCGCCCGCGTCTTCGGCAGCCGCCGCCTTCATCGACAGCTTCAGGCGACCGCGGTCGTCAGTCTCGAGGACCTTGACGCGCACTTGCTGGCCTTCCTTCAGGTAGTCGGCCACCGCGTTCACACGCTCGTTGGCGATCTGGCTGATATGCAGCAGGCCGTCCTTGCCCGGCATGACCTGAACGATCGCGCCAAAGTCGAGCAACTTGAGCACGACGCCGTCGTAGATCTTGCCCACTTCAACCGATGCGGTCAGCTCTTCGATGCGGCGCTTGGCTTCCTGGCCGGCAGCGGCGTCGACCGACGCGATGGTGACCACGCCTTCGTCGGTGATGTCGATCTGGGTGCCGGTCTCTTCGGTCAGCGCGCGAATGACTGCGCCGCCCTTGCCGATCACGTCACGGATCTTTTCCGGGTTGATCTTGATGGTGATCAGGCGCGGCGCGAACGTCGACAGCTCGGTACGGCCATGCGGCATCGCTTCCTGCATCTTCGACAGGATGTGCGCGCGGCCTTCCTTCGCCTGAGCCAGCGCGACCTGCATGATTTCCTTCGTGATGCCCTGGATCTTGATGTCCATCTGCAGCGCAGTGATACCGGTTGCGGTACCAGCCACCTTGAAGTCCATGTCACCGAGGTGATCTTCATCGCCGAGGATGTCGGACAGCACGGCAAACTTGTTGCCTTCCTTGATCAGGCCCATCGCGATGCCGGCGACGTGTGCCTTCATCGGCACGCCGGCGTCCATCAGCGCAAGGCTGCCGCCGCACACCGATGCCATCGACGATGAACCGTTCGACTCGGTGATCTCGGACACGAGACGCAGCGAGTAGCTGAACTCGTCAGCCGCCGGCAGCGCCGCGATCAGCGCGCGCTTCGCAAGGCGGCCGTGGCCGATCTCGCGACGCTTCGGCGAACCGACGCGGCCGGTTTCGCCGGTGGCGAACGGAGGCATGTTGTAGTGGAGCATGAAGCGATCGCTGTACTCGCCGGTCAGCGCGTCGATCTTTTGCTCGTCACGTGCGGTACCGAGGGTCGCGACCACCAGCGCCTGGGTCTCGCCACGGGTGAACAGCGCCGAGCCGTGAGTACGCGGCAGCACCGAGGTACGGATCGAGATCGGACGCACGGTGCGGGTGTCGCGGCCATCGATACGCGGCTCGCCGTTGAGGATCTGCGAACGCACGATGACCGACTCGAGACCGAACATGATGTCGCCGACTTCCGCCGCGTTCGGCGCATCGGTACCGGCAGCCGCGGCTTCTTCCGCCAGCTTGGCCATCACATTCGCGCTGACGACACGCAGCTTGTCGGTGCGTGCCTGCTTTTCCTTGGTCGCGAACGCTTCGCGCAGCGGGCCTTCGGCCAGTGCGGTGACGCGAGCGATCAGCGCTTCGTTCTTCGCTGCCGGGCTCCATTGCACTTCCGGCTTGCCGCCGTCGCGCACCAGCTCATGGATAGCGTCGATCACGGCCTTCATCTGCGTGTGACCGAACACGACCGCGCCCAGCATGATTTCTTCGGACAGCTCCAGCGCTTCGGATTCGACCATCAGCACGGCCGACTCGGTACCAGCTACGACCAGATCCATTGCCGATTGCGGCATCTGCGACACGTTCGGGTTCAGCACGTACTGGCCATCGATGTAGCCGACGCGCGCAGCACCGATCGGGCCGTTGAACGGGATGCCGGCGACGCACAGCGCTGCCGATGCACCGATCATCGCCGGGATGTCCGGATCGATTTCCGGGTTCACCGACAGTACATGGATGATGACCTGTACTTCGTTCAGATAGCCTTCCGGGAACAGCGGGCGGATCGGGCGATCGATCAAGCGCGAGGTCAGCGTCTCTTTTTCGGACGGGCGGCCTTCGCGCTTGAAGAAGCCACCGGGAATGCGGCCGGCAGCATAAGTCTTTTCAACATAATCGACGGTCAGCGGGAAGAAGTCCTGGCCGGGCTTGGCTTCCTTCTTCGCGACGACAGTCGCGAGAATGACGGTGTCTTCCACCGACACCATGACGGCGCCCGAGGCCTGGCGAGCGATCTCACCGGTTTCCAGCGTGACGGTGTGTTGGCCGTACTGGAAGGTCTTCGTGACTTTATTGAACATTGGGTAATTCCTTTCTCGTTTTGCCGACAGATTTTCAGGCGCTGTCGTTCACCTCACCACGGGCGGCGTGCCGTATCACATCACCACCTTGCTGCTACAACGACTCCATTGCTTTGAATCAGGCGAAGCTCAAAAAAACGAAATGCCCGCATCAGCTGGCTGATACAGGCATTTGGCGTCGAGGCGCTGGCAAGAATTACTTGCGCAGGCCCAGCTTCTCGATCAGGGCACGATAACGGTCAGCATCCGTGCGCTTCAGGTAAGCCAGCAGGCTCTTGCGACGGTTGACCATCATGATCAGGCCACGACGGGAGTGATGATCCTTCGCGTGGGCCTTGAAGTGGCCGTTGAGGTCGTTGATACGTGCGGTCAGCAGCGCAACCTGGACTTCAGGAGAGCCGGTATCGTTTTGACCGCGCGCGTTCGCCGCGATGACGGCGGCTTTGCTTTCTTTGGTAACAGACATTTTTCTTACCTTTCACAGGCGGTTCCGGGAGTAAATGCGGCGCAACCCCGCGGACCGTGACAACGATTAAAAATTTGGCTATTTCAGGCCAAGCCGGGATTATAGCTCATTCGACACCCCGGGACAAACCCGGCGCTCACCTGCCGCTTCCCCCGGCCCCCGCCGCGGCAGCCCCGCACTGGCAACGTGCGGAGCCAGCCATTGTCAAAAACAAAATTCAGCGGCCTCCAAGACCGCCCCTTGAAATCCGAAGTGCCTGCCCTATGTTCAGGGCATCGGGGCAGCCAGCGTCCCGGCGTGTCCCACAACCATTTCCAAGGAGGAAACCATGAACCTGATCCTGCGCAATCGCAATGGCTACCCGTTCGCCGGCGGCCTGCGTCCGACCCTGTTCGGCAATCTGTTCGAGACCATGCTCGAGGAACTGGCGTCACCGGCCGCCGAGGCCGCGCGTGAAGCCGGCGCCTTCAGCCCGCGCATCGACGTGGTCGAGAACGACACCGGCTACCAGGTCGAGGCCGACCTGCCCGGCGTGGCCAAGCAAGACCTGAAGGTATCCGTCGACGGTAACCGCGTGACCATTGAAGCCGAGGTCAAGCGCGAGACCGAGCGCAAGGAAGGCGAGACCGTGATGC
>JACCDH011174997.1_pt1 | contig 24273 bp, 21 predicted proteins | sample 7442481 | NCBI WGS metagenome assembly JACCDH01 (sample SAMN15323433, study PRJNA562643) | freshwater metagenome | isolation source: river surface water | place: USA:Blue River Watershed | collected 2017-08-15
GATCAATTCTTTTAAATGATATTGCATCATCAAAATCTTTTGCATCAAAAGGGTCAATCGTAAATGTTAATGTATCTCTAAAATCTCTTCTGTTTTTTATTTCGTTCGGATGTATGCTAGTAGATATCGCATCACATTCTTTTTCTACAGTTTTGGGGAAAGCTAAAGGAAATCCGTATTCAGCTAGAACAGCATTCATCTCTGTTGCATTCAAGCCTTGTTCACCTAGCACAGCAGTAATTTCACCGATCGGATTTTTTGCTGATATAGGCCAATCTGTAATTTTAGCTACTGCTTTCTCTCCGTCTTTAGCACCATTTAATTGATCAAGCGGAATAAAAATGTCGTGCAACATTTTACGATTATCAGGTATTAAAAAAGCAAACTTTGGTAACATTTGAATGGTACCAGTAAATTCAGTTTTTGCTCTATTGATAATCTCTAATACTTCTCCTTCTAAATTTTTACCATTACGTGTAGCATAAACAAATACTTTTACTTTATCACCATGCAATGCATTACGTAGCTTTCTTGGTGCAATAAAAATATCTTCATCCATACCCTCTACAATCAAATAAGCTGAGCCACTCTGTGCCATATCAATTATACCCTCTACATGGTTTGGCTTTGCCTTTAATTGATATTTACCTTTCTCAACCTCGTCGATTACTCCCTTTTCTAATATTTCTAAAATTATTTCATGTATTATTTGTCGTGTATCATTATCGTCGATACTCAATTTAGCAGATACTTGTTTGTAATTAAATGCTTGAGTCATGTTCTTAGTAAAGACTTCTTGCACTAATTGTGTAAGTATATTTTTTATTGCTAAGTTTTTTTTCTTTGTCATAATTCTTTGTTAATTCCAATCTGGAATCGATGCTATTAATTCTTTTGTGTACTGTTGTTGTGGATTTGAATACACCATTTCAGGGTATCCACTTTCTACGATTTTACCTTTTTGCATAACCATTATGCGATCTGAAATATGTTTTATTACTGATAAATCGTGTGATATAAACAAATAAGTCAATGAAAATTTATCTCTCAAATCTGCTAGTAAATTTAATACTTGTGCCTGCACCGATACATCTAAAGCTGATACCGACTCATCACATACAATTAACTCTGGTTGTAATACCAATGTTCTCGCTATGCATATCCTTTGTCTTTGTCCGCCCGAAAACTCATGCGGATACCTATTAAAATGCTCTAGCAACAAACCCACATTTTCTAAAGTATCTATGACTATTTTCTTTCTTTCCATTTCCGTTTTCCCGATTTTATGTATCATCATCGGCTCCATTAATGCTTGTCCGATGGTCATCTTCGGATTCAAAGATGAATATGGATCTTGAAATATGATTTGAATTTTAGATCGTATAGCTCTTAATTCTTTAGTATTATATTTTAATATATTATCTGATTTAAATAATATTTCGCCTTCATCTGGCTCAATCAACCTAAGAATACTTCTACCTAAAGTTGTTTTGCCACAACCTGACTCTCCTACTAATCCTAAGGTTTCACCCCTGTATATTTTAAAGTTCACATCATTTACAGCAAATACTTTTTCTTTTGATACTGTAAATAAGCCAGTGTTTATATTATAATATTTAGAAAGGTTTTTTACTTCTAAAATCACCTTCGACTCTTGAATATTATTTCTTCGCGATTGTATTTCAGTATCGCTTAATGATTGTTGGTTTAGTTTATCTTCTAATGTAGATTCATCATTAACAAAATCATTGATTGTCAATAATCGTTTCATCTGTTGATGAATATTAGGTTTACATGCGATTAATCCTTTAGTATAATTATTCTTCGGATGTTTAAAAATTTCAACTGCAGTGTTTTTTTCTACTAATTCCCCTTTATTCATAACTAATACTTCGTCAGCAATCTCAGCTACTAATCCTAAATCATGTGATATAAATATCATCGACATTGCTCTCTCATTTTTTATTTTTTTGAGCAACTCAATAATATTTTTTTGTACAGTAACATCTAATGCTGTAGTAGGCTCATCTGCGATTAATAATTCTGGATTTGAACTAAGAGCCATCGCAATCATCACTCTTTGTTTTTGTCCGCCTGATATTTCATGTGGATAAGCATTGTAAATTTTTTCGGGTCTTGGTAATTGTACTTCGTTGAATAAAGCAATCACCTTTTGTTTAGCATCATCCGAAGAAATATTTTGATTATTAAGAATAGCTTCAAGTACTTGTTCACCACATTTCATAACCGGATTTAATGAGGTCATTGGTTCTTGAAAAATCATAGCGAATTTATTTCCACGGTATGATCTTAATTCATCATCTGATAAGCTTAGTAAATTTATAGTTTGATTTAGATCGTGGTAAATTATTTCTCCTTCAATAATTGCGTTCTTTGAGAGCAAGCCCATGATTGCTAATGAAGTTATTGATTTACCAGAACCAGACTCCCCCACGATACCACAAACTTGACCACGTTTTATAGTAAAGCTTATCGGTTTTAAAGCTTTATGAATACCTTGATCATTTTTAAAGCTGAGTGAAAGATTATTAATAGATAAAATTGTCATTATTTAAGCCAAACTAATTAGCTTAAACATAATAAATATTTTCGGTAGAAACACTGCTTAAGTTCTTAAATCTTAATAATATTTGAGCAATAGCTACAATATCATTAAAACAGTACGATACTAAATCTTCAGGTTCATTCAATGAAGATTGTTTAAGTTTTGAACTTTCGAAGTTGTTATTTGTGATAAACTCATCAGTATCTAATTGATTTATTCCGTTTAAATATACATTTTCACTCAGTATATCAGGAGATTTCAATCCATTAACTGACATACGTGTTGATAAAAATGGGAAATTAAATGTATTTCCATTATGAGCACAAAGAATGGTTTTTTTGGGAAAATTTAATAAGAAGCTGTTAAATTCTAATAGCAGCTTAGCTTCATTTTCATTATAAAATGATCTTAAGTTCAAATACCCATTTGAATCTTGTCCGAATTTACCCACACAGATACAAACTACCCTTTCAGACTCTAATAATGCATTATCTAATGGTGCAGTTTCTATCAAGAAACAATACATCCTCAATATTAAAAGCTTTCATAATGATTAAAAATATAACATAATGAGTTTAAAAAAAACTGCAAGAATGCAGGTTTTTATTTAATCATTACTCCAGGTTTATTTATGATTGGTATTCGAATAAAGTTTGATTCAGCTATACTTTCTGTTAAGAAAATGAATTTTTTATCATATATAACTCCATTAACATAATAACTGAGCCAAAATTCATTATTGATAGCAAACAACTTTTCATCGATTAATTCGATAGCTGAACAAGATTTAGCTTTCAAGTTACCAATAAAATGTCTAAAAACAGATGTTTTTACTTGTTCACCGTTTAAGGTGCCATATCCTTTAGAGCTAACCAAAACGTTTTCTATTTCTATATCCTTTAAATTAAGAATATAGACTTTCCATGAACTTGATTGAATATGTTCTTCCTCTAAAACAACAGCGATGGCAATGTCTTCCACAATATTTTCAGGCAAATCGCTTTTCATTTATTTTACCGATTTTTTTGCTTTTGTAGTTGTTTTTTTGCTTGTTGTTTTTGTTTTAGTACTTGCTTTTTTAGGAGCTGCTTTCTTTGGAGCTGCCTTACTAGGAGCTGCTTTTTTAGCAGATTTTTTTGTATCTATTTCTGGTAATGCACCACCGGCTAATTTCAATATATCTTCGAAAGTTAAACTAGCTGCATCAGTACCTTTAGGTATTTTGATATTCTGTTTACCATACGCGATATAAGGTCCCCATCTACCATTTAATACTTTCACCAACTCATTCTCTTCAAATGCTTTTATTAATTTATTAGCATCTTTCTCACGTTTTATATTTATAAGTTCAATCGACCTTTCTAAATCAATAGTGTATGGATCATCTTCTTTACCAATAGATGTGAAAATATTATTGTGTCTGATGTAAGGTCCGAATCTACCAATACCAATCGTCACTTCTTTATCTTCATATAAACCTACCTTTTTAGGCATTTTGAATAAATCTATTGCTTGATCTAGAGTAAGTGTTTCTACCATTTGACCAGGACGTAAACTAGCATAACGAGGTTTTTCTTCTGAGTTTTCGTCATTCTCACCAATTTGTACATAAGGTCCGTATCTACCAATTTTAACAGAGATCGGTTTACCTGTTTCAGGGTCATTTCCTAATTCTCTAGTTGCATTAGCGCGATCTGCATTCTCGATAGTGTTTTCTACATCTTTATGAAATGGCTGATAAAATGAATGTATCATTTTTGTCCACTCTTGTAAACCTTGTGCAATCTCATCGAATTGCTTTTCAACAATAGCGGTGAAGTTATAATCTACAATATTCTGAAAATGTTGAACCAAGAAATCATTTACTAAAACTCCAATATCACTTGGAAACATTTTAGATTTCTCAACACCTACTTGTTCTACTAATTCTTTTTGCTCAATTTTTTTATTCTTTAAACTAAGAACTCTATAATTTCTAGCTCTTCCCTCTCTGTCCTCTTTTACTACATATCCTCTATTTTGAATTGTTGCAATAGTAGGTGCATATGTAGAGGGTCTACCAATACCAAGTTCTTCTAATTTCTTTACTAGACTAGCTTCTGTATAGCGAGCAGGCGGACGAGAGTATTTCTCGACAGCATTCATTTCTTCAAATATTAAAGATTGATTTTCTGCTAAAACAGGAAGCATTTTATTATCAGAATCATCCTCTGTATTAATTTGCTCATCTTCATCAACAGACTCCATATATACTTTCAAGAAGCCGTCAAATTTCAATACTTCACCTTGTGCAACTAAATCTTCTGGACGAGTAGATATAGAAATTTTAGCAGTAGTTTTTTCGAATAATGCTTCTGACATTTGAGAAGCAATTGCGCGTTTCCAAATCAGATCATACAATCTTTTTTCAGCTGCATCTCCATCAATACTGTGTTGATTGAAGTATGTAGGGCGTATAGCTTCGTGGGCCTCTTGGGCACCAGCAGATTTAGTTTTATAATGACGTCTTTGATGATATTGTGACCCATATGCTGAGTTAATTTCATTTTCTGCTGCAGCTAATGCTGTATCAGATAAATTAACTGAGTCGGTACGCATGTAGGTAATCTTACCAGATTCGTATAATTTTTGAGCAACGCTCATTGTTCTAGATACTGAAAAACCAAGCTTACGTGATGCTTCTTGTTGAAGTGTAGAGGTTGTAAAAGGTGCAGCAGGGTTTCTTTTTGAAGGTTTAACTTCTAAAGATTTTACCTTAAATTCAGCATTAATACAATCATCTAAAAATTTCTCTGCATCAGAGATAGATGAATATCTATTCGCTAATTCAGCCTTAAACGTATTTTTCTTTTGTCCGTCTGTAGTAAAAATCGCTACAATTTTAAAGGTAGCATCTGCTTTAAAAACATTTATCTCTCTTTCTCTATCAACTATTAAACGAACAGCAACTGATTGAACACGACCAGCTGACAATGAAGGTTTTACTTTTCTCCATAATACCGGTGATAATTCAAAACCTACTAATCTATCTAATACACGACGTGCTTGTTGTGCGTTTACTAAATTATAATCTATTGTTCTAGGGTTCTCTATTGCTTTTAAGATTGCTGGCTTAGTGATTTCGTGAAAAACGATTCTTTTCGTTTTCTTCTCATCAAGTCCTAAAGTTTCTAATAGATGCCACGATATAGCCTCTCCCTCACGGTCCTCATCGGATGCTAGCCAAACCGTTTCGGCCTCTTTCGCTAATTTCTTAAGTTCACTAACTAATGACTTTTTATCTGCAGGCACTTCATAATGCTGTGCAAAATTATTCTCAATTTCTATAGCATTATTACCCTTCACTAGATCTCTAATATGCCCGTAGCTCGACTTCACCAAGAAATCTTTACCTAAATACCCCTCTATCGTTTTCGCCTTTGCAGGTGACTCAACTATCAATAAATTTTTAGCCATTATATTGCTTTATCATTATTTCAATTATTGCAAATAAACAGATTAATGCTTTTAAGTTCAAATACTAATTATTAAATCCTTGATTTTTAGTAATTAATATCAAATTTAAGCCTATATATCTTTAGCATCCATTTGCTTTATTATGTTATTTAATTCTTTTTCAGTGCTTCTCAGCTTATCTTGGCATAACTGAATAAGCTCTGAGGCTCTTTTTACTTTCTCTGCTAATATATCAATAGATATACTTTCATTTTCTATTCCGTTTACAATTTCTAGGAGCTCATTATAAGCTTGTTCATATGTAATATTTTTAGCCATTTTTTATTTTTTCTTTAGTGAAATGATAGTTGCTTCCATTTCAGATTCAAATGTTTCAATATTTATTTTGTCTAATTTCTGTAAATCTTCATTCTTAAATACAATTTTACCATCATAACTTAGAATTGAAAACCCTCGTTTCAAAATGTTTCTTGGGTCAAGTGTTTTTGCAATAGACTCAATATTTTTGATAGTAAGCAATTTATTCTTTAAATAATCATTTCCTCTAGAAATTAACACAGATTTAGTATTTAATAACTCTTTATGTTCTGATTTTAATTTGAAGTTTGATTCAGAAATTAAATCTTGTTTCAAGGAAATTAATCTTTTTGAGTGGTGTTTAATCACTTCATACGTATGTATGTTTATAGTGTTACGTGAAGTTTGTAATATTTCTTGATTATTTTGAATAGTTTGTTGAAGATTTATAATAAGTTTTTTTTCTAGAGAATTAATTTTTTCTTCAAAGTATCTGTTGTTCGCGATTATATATTCTGCAACTTTGGTAGGAGTTTTTGTGCTTGTATGCGCCATTAAATCTACGATACTTACATCTTGATGGTGTCCAATACCTGTAATAATTGGTATTGGAAATTTGGCTACTGCTTTTGAAAGCATATACGAATCAAATACCATAAAATCTATTTTAGCTCCTCCTCCTCGTACTAACACAACTATATCATAATCAATTTTTGATTCGTAAATATTGATTAATTTACTTACTAATTCCTTTTCTGCATCGCCACCTTGAACACTTGAAAAATAATGATCTACACTAAAAGTATAGTTAAATTGATTGTTAATTAAAGTATGTATAAAGTCTTGATATCCCTCTGAATTGGGTGATGCAATCAAAGCGATTTTCTGAATCACGCTAGGTATAAGCAATTGCTTATTTTTAGTTTGATATTCATCATTTATAAGTTTTATGAAATCTGAATTATCGTTTACTAATTTTAATAGTGTAGCTTGTTTTTGCCTTTCAATGTTACCTAATGTGAAAGATGAATCTATATTGTATAGTGTTAATGAAAGTCCGTATATTCTATGATACTCTACTTTCACTTGCACCAAAACCTGTATCCCATTCTGAAATTTTTGTCCGGTGTTTTTCTCAAACATCTTAATAGCTTCAGAACCATCAGACCATGATTTAGCTTTTATTTTAGCTGTTTCAATGCTTGAGTCTTTTGATTTTTCAACTAAATCGAAATAATGACGATCAGAGTTTTGATAAAATTTATGGCTTGAAACTTCAGCTACTACCCAAAAAAACAAATCAGAAAAATGAAGATTAATATGTTCTTCAATTTTCTGATTAAGTTCAGATAAGCTTATGTAAGATTGATTACTCAATTATAATCTATGTTTGAATAACACCAACATTATATCTTTTTTCTATTGGGGCATGATTAGCTGCTTCAATACCCATAGAGATTACTTTACGTGTCTCTGAAGGATCTATTATGCCATCAACCCATAATCTAGCTGCTGCATAATATGGAGTGGTTTGAGATTCGTATTTATCAGTAGTCTTTTTAAGTAATTCAGCTTCTTGTTCATCAGTTACCACCTCTCCTTTTGCTTTCATTGTTGCAGCTTGAATTTGTACTAATACTTTTGCTGCTTGAGCACCACCCATTACAGCAATTTTTGCAGTAGGCCAAGCATATATTAAACGTGGATCATAAGCTTTACCGCACATTGCATAATTACCTGCACCGTATGAATTACCAATAACAATGGTAAATTTTGGTACTACTGAATTCGCCATGGCATTTACCATTTTTGCACCATCTTTAATGATGCCACCTTGTTCTGAACGAGAACCCACCATAAAGCCAGTAACATCCTGCAAGAATACTAAAGGAATTTTCTTTTGATTGCAATTCATTATAAATCGAGCTGCCTTATCTGCTGAGTCAGAATATATAACTCCACCAAATTGCATCTCACCTTTTTTGCTTTTCACCACTTTGCGTTGATTCGCTACAATGCCTACGGCCCAACCATCAATTCTGGCTAAGCCACAAAGTATAGATTGTCCGTATCCCTTTTTATATTCTTCGAAATCAGATTGATCAACTAAGCGTTCAATTATATCACGCATATCATAAGGTTTCTCTCTATTATCAGGAAGAATACCATATAGTTCTTTAACATCTTTGCTAGGTTCTGCAGATTTAATTCGATCGAAGCCTGCTTTATTATAATCACCTACTTTAGACATTATATTCTTAATTGAATCTAAGCATGCTTGATCATTCGGATGTTTATAATCTGTTACTCCTGATATTTCACAATGAGTAGTTGCTCCTCCTAATGTTTCGTTATCTATATCTTCACCTATTGCAGACTTTACTAAATATGAACCGGCTAAGAATACAGAGCCTGTACCTTCAACAATCATCGCTTCGTCACTCATGATAGGCAAGTATGCTCCGCCTGCAACACAGCTGCCCATTATGGCTGCGATTTGTAAAATACCCATCGAAGACATCACTGCATTATTTCTAAAAATTCTACCGAAGTGTTCTTTGTCAGGGAAAATTTCATCTTGCATTGGTAAATAAACACCGGCACTATCTACTAGGTAGATAATCGGTAATTTATTTTCGATACATATTTCTTGAGCTCTTAAGTTTTTTTTGCCTGTCATTGGGAACCAAGCACCAGCCTTTACAGTAGCATCATTTGCAACAATCATGCATTGGCGCCCAGATACGTACCCTATACCTGTGATAACACATGCTGATGGGCAACCACCATGTTCTTCGTACATACCATCAGCAGCAAATGCACCTATTTCTAAGAAATTTGAGCCTTCATCAATAAGATATTGTATACGTTCACGCGCCAACATCTTACCCTTTTCTTTTTGTTTGGCAGCACTTTTTGCACCACCACCTTCCATGATTTTCTTCAATTTAGTTTTCATCTCGAAAACCAATTGCTTATTCACATCTTCGTTTTTGTTGAACTCAATATTCATGATTGCAATATAATCATGTAAAAATAAAAATAAGGGAGAAATGTTTGTTTAAGATAAATTTCTATCTCGAAACCATTTGTCATTTTGAGTAATAACTACGTTTTCTAATTTATCTATCAAGTCTTTAGTGTTATTATCTACGATTATTAATTCTCGATTATTTGCTTTCAAGAATTCTTTCTCAACAAGGTGATCTAATTGTTTTAGTAATAAATCATAGAAACCATTTACATTGAGTACGCCAATTGGTTTATTGTGTAAGCCCAATTGAAGCCAAGTGAGCATTTCGAAAAGTTCATCGAAAGTTCCGAAACCGCCCGGTAAAGCTATTACCATATCCGCTAAATCGCACATCATGGCTTTACGCTCATGCATACTTTTTACAATATGTATTTCAGTAGTATCTATTTTACCTACTTCTTTTTCCATTAAAAACTGAGGTATGATTCCAATGACTTCTCCGCCGTTGTTCATTACCTCAGTTGCTACAATACCCATAATACCAATGTTTCCTCCACCATATATTAATCTGTAATTATTTTGTGCCAAGTACCTTCCGAAGAATTTAGCCTCATCAATAATTTTTTGATCATTACCAGTAGCAGAGCCACAAAAAAGTAGAATAGATTTCATATTTAATTATCTTGAATAATTTGGTGCTTCGTTTGTAATAATGATATCATGTGGGTGACTTTCTTTCATACCTGCAGCTGTTATACGAACGAAACGTGCATTTTGCATAGCTTCAATCGTTGATGCTCCACAATAACCCATACCCGCCTTCAATCCGCCGATATACTGATAAATTACCTCTGCTAAAGTTCCTTTATAAGGGACTCTACCTACAATACCTTCTGGTACTAATTTCTTAATATCATCTTCAACATCTTGAAAATATCTGTCTTTAGAACCACTCTCCATCGCTTCTATAGATCCCATACCACGGTACGATTTGAACTTACGTCCTTCGTAGATGATTGTTTCACCTGGTGATTCTTCAACACCTGCAAATAAAGAACCGGCCATGATTGATGATGCACCTGCAGCAATAGCCTTTGGTATATCACCTGTATGTTTTATACCACCATCAGCAATAACTGGTATTCCAGTACCTTTTAAAGCTTTAGCACATTCGTAAACAGCGTATAATTGAGGCACACCTACACCTGCGATGATACGGGTGGTGCAAATAGAACCCGGACCTATTCCCACTTTAACTGCGTCGGCACCTGCTTTTGCTAGTGCTTTGGCAGCTTCAGCAGTAGCAATATTTCCGGCAATAACTTGTAATGCAGGGAAAGCTTTTTTTACTTTCTTCAACATTTCAATAACACCTTTCGAATGTCCGTGAGCTGTATCTATAGCAATTACGTCTACACCAGCATTTACAAGGGCTTTAACACGATCCATTGTATCAGCTGTTACACCAACTGCTGCACCCACTCTTAAGCGACCTTGCTCATCTTTACAAGCATTCGGGAAATTTTTGAATTTCTGTATGTCTTTGTATGTAATTAATCCGGTTAACTTACCTTTCTTATCAACGATAGGTAATTTCTCGATTTTATGTTTTTGTAATATTTGCTCAGCTTTTTTTAGATCAGTACCTTCTGGTGCTGTTACTAAATTAGTAGATGTCATCACTGTATCTACTTTCAATTTAAGATCACGTTGAAAACGTATATCTCTATTGGTTAAAATACCTAGAAGCTTGCTGTTTTTGTCGACAATCGGAATGCCTCCGATTTTATATTCTTTCATAAGTTTCAAAGCTTCTGAAAGCATTGCATCTGCATGTAATGTTACAGGGTCTTTGATCATACCACTCTCAGATCTCTTTACCTTTCTAACTTCTTCAGCTTGACGATCTATGCTCATGTTTTTATGTAACATGCCGATACCACCATTCTGAGCAATAGCAATTGCTAATGCCGATTCTGTGACAGTATCCATCGCTGCTGAAACGATTGGAACGTTCAATTTAATTTTCTTAGTTAAATAGGTTTGAGTGTTAACTTCGCGAGGTAAAACTTCAGAATAACTAGGGAGTAATAGTACGTCGTCGTAGGTTAAACCTTCTGAGACAAATTTTTTGGAATCTAAATTCATGCGGCAAATAATTACGTTTTATTATTTGCCGCACAAAAATATAAAATTAATTGATATTTGGAAAGAAATTAATCTAAGAGTACTACTGAACCTACTTTTTTGAGGTTTTTACCGGTAGAATCTAATGCTTCGATGATGTAAACATAACCACCAGGTAGACAAATTTCACCTGAGTTACGATCTTTCCCATCCCATCCTAAATACTCATTATCTGTTTCAAATACTAATTTACCCCATCTGTTGTAAATTTTCATATTGAATTTATTTGAGTTTGCTGATTGGATTCTTGGTAAGAATACAGGATTCGGACCGTTTGGTGTAAATGCACCAGGCACTAATATGTTTATGTCTCTGTATATATAAGCATAATTAGATTGAGCCATTATAGCATCAATATATGGATTGCCTATTTGTTCGAACGTTCTCAAGTAATAAGAAGTGGTATTGTCTGCTCCAGCTAAATCTGGATCTGAATCTAAATAACTGGTATCACCAGGGAATAAGGTTTCTATCAATTCAGATACAAATGTATTTTGAACCGGATCGAGTTTAACTCTGTATAACTCAAAATAACCAATTGATTCATTCCATCCTTGGAAATTATTCCAATATAACATATTACTAGTTGGGTCAACATATTCAGCTCTTAAGCGAACAGTTTTAACAACATTGGTAGTATCGATTGTATCCGGACAAGCACAAGAAGTAATGATTTTGAAATAGTAATTTTCACGATCAGGTGCAACGTTATTAATAATAGTAGTTCTAATTCTTTGATAAGGAACAGAATCTAGTCGTGCATATTCAACAAAATTTACACTATCAGTACTTCCCATTACTTGAAAAGTTAGATTCAAGTTAGTAGTATCGCTAATCCATGTAACTGCAACAGCTCTATTATTAGGGTTTACAGAAGCATTCGCTAAATAAACGAATGTTGGCGGTAATGAGAAAGTTCCACTTACATTTTTATTATTCGAAGTTGAGGTACTATTCAAATTGCCACTAACTGCTTTAACTTTGTATTGATAGTTGATGCCAGAACTTAAGCCTCTTCTATTATACATTGTTTTACCAGAGACCAATGCAATAGATCTATAAGGACCTCCATTTTGACTTTCTAATATTTCATATCTAGACACCCCAGAATCCCAACCCTCATAACTATTCCAATTTAAAATAGCCTCATTATTACAGTAATCAACACTGTTTTTAAGATGTATAGTTTTATGTGGTCTTTTACTGTTACTATCTAATGCCGATATTCTTGCTGGTGTTACATCTCTGTCAACTGCTGCAACAAAAAATCGTAATGATTTAACTGATGGAAAATCTATAGGTGAGTTATTATCTCTATAAATAAACGAGGTAGTCGTTCTACCAGAGACAAAGGCTTCTTCAAGAAATTTACTCTCTCCGCCTTGATTTTCGATGTCTATTCGGTAAATATTATAACCATCAATTCTGGCATCGTTTGGCGCTTGCCATGATATTAGTACTGTATTATCATCAATCACAGAAACAGAATCAATATTTACCATTGGTAAATCTTGAGCCGATGCTTTAGAAAAGAGTGCTATTCCTAAGATTAACGCTATTTTAGAAAATTTCATTCCCAAATATATTATTTTTTTCCAATTACAACCTCAGAAAGTACCTCTACACTCAAATATTCTTTAGCTAATTCCATTAATCTTTCAGAATTAACTGAGTTTAAATGGTTAAAATACTTGTTGTAGTATTCGTAATTTAAATCATAAAAATGTATGCCTTTAAATTTATCAGCATGACTAAAGATATTCTCAAAACTATTTATGTAACTACCCTTCAAATAGTTTTTTACTAAGTCTAATTCAGAGTTTGGTACTAATTCAGTACTCAAACGATTAAGTTCAAAGTATATTTCATCTAAAGCTTTCTGACATACATCTGTCCCCACTTCTGTCGCTATATAGAAAAATCCGGTATCTAATAATGAATACAATCCAGCTCCTATTCCATATGTATAACCTTTATCTTCTCTGATGTTCGTCATTAACCTAGATCCGAAGTAACCTCCCAATATGGTAGTCAATATATTTAGTTCAATAAAATCATTGTGTTTTTTATTAATTATTGGTCTTCCAATTCTAATAGCAGATTGTAATGCATCTTTACGTTCTTCAAAATAAACTTGTTTTTCATAGTCTATAAAAGCAGGTATTTTGAATATGCTGGTTACTTCGGATGATTGGTGATTTTTTAGATGTTTGCTAAGTACAGTTATTACATCGTCACTAACATCTCCAGAAATAATTATAGTTGAATCTTTAAGATTATAATTTGAACGGTAATAATCAATAATATGTTCTCTAGTTATATTATCAAAATCATATTGATCTACTTTATAACCGTATGGGTGCTCGTTAAATAACGCATAATTGAATGCTCGTCGAGCTAAGAAATCATTTTTTGTAGAATTAATGATGAATCTTTGTTTTGAATTCTCCTTATAAATATCAATCTCTGATTCGGGGAAATTGGCATTTTGAATAATGTCAAAGAATATATCGAAGATTTCTTTATAATATCTTTTTAAGGTATAGATCGACAACGAAGATCTATCAAAACTATTATCATGCTGATAAAAAGCTCCGTAATAATCAATATTCTCCATTATTTCTTTGGAGCTAAAATTATGTGTACCGCTATTAATTAGATAATTAGTTGCTGCAGCTACTAACTTTTGTTGTTCTGTTCTATTACCAAACGGAAATATTATTTCTAATTTAATAACAGGTTCAGTACCTCCCTTTATACTAAAAACTTTATAATCATTGATATTAATTTTCTCAGCTTCTATGATGTTCGATTTGTTTAAATCGTATGATGCCGGTGCAGATTTTCTATCTAGTTCTAATATCATATTTAGTTTTTACTGTAATAAAATAATGATGAACAATTTTCTTTAGTAAATACCATCTGGGCATAATTACTAATATCTGTATTGGTTACAGCTCTGTATTTTTCTATTTCAGTATTTAATAGATTAGCATCACCCAATAATTCAAAATATGCAATGTTCATCGCTCTATTTAATAAATTCATTTCACCAAAAACATTACTAGATTCTAGCTTATTAAATATTTTATTTAGCTCACGCTCGGGTAATAAATTAGTTTTTAAATCATCAAGAACTGTCCAGATGGCATCATCAGCCTCTTTCAATGTAACACCTTTAGATGGCTTACCTTCTACAATGAATAACCCTTTTTCAATGTCACCAGTTATGTATGCATTAATTTCAGAAAATACTTTATCTTCTTTAACGAGTTTTTGATATAATCTTGAAGACTCTCCTCTAGAGAGAACATCCGAAATAATATCAGCTATGTAATAATCATTAGACTTGCGGTCGTTTACATGAAAGGCTTTGTAAATTGAATCATTTGGTACATCAGCATAATGTTCTAAAAAGCGCTCTTCATTTTGTTGAGGTTCTACAGGTAAATTTCTGATGTACTTTTCACCCGAATCAATATTACCGAACCATTTTTCTGTCAGAGCTAGTGCTTTCTCATAGCTTATATCACCTGCAACTACTAATATTGCATTCTGCGGATTATAATGTTTCTTGAAGAAATTTTTAACATCAGTCATTTCAGCATTTTCGATATGTGAAACTTCTTTACCAATAGTTGCCCATTGGTATGGATGAACTTTATATGCTAATGGTCTAAGCTTTAACCAAACATCACCATAAGGTTGATTTAGATAGCGTTGCTTAAACTCTTCTACCACTACATTTTTTTGTACTTCTAAACTCTTTTCAGAAAACGCAAGGCTAAGCATACGATCAGATTCAAGCCAAAATGCAGTTTCAATATTAACTGAGGGAACTTGAATATAATAGTTAGTGATATCGTTACTCGTGAAAGCATTGTTTTCTCCACCAACTTTTTGAAGTGGCTCATCATAAGTTGGTATATTGATTGAACCTCCAAACATTAAGTGTTCAAATAAATGAGCAAATCCGGTTTGATTAGGGTTTTCATCTTTAGCTCCCACATCGTACAATACATTTAACACAGCCATTGGTACAGTATGATCTTCATGTACCAATAATCTTAATCCGTTCGCTAAAACATGCTTCTTAAATTCAATCATTTATAACAAATTAGTAATGTGATAATCTAATTGCCCAATAATATTATCTATTTGTCCGATCGTTACAAATTGTACTACCCCCTGTTGATCAATAACAACATGTGTCGGGTATTTACTAATTTTCATATCGATTATCATTTGATCAACGTCAGTACAAATGGTGAAGTTAAAAGGGTATTTTTTCAAAAATTCTTTAACATCAAATTCTGGGTCGTAAGTAGGTGCAAGAAACTCCACTTTCTTGCCTTTGTATTTTTTTACCAACTTATTCAACTCAGGAATTTCAGCTTTGCATGGTGCAGCGTCTTTGTACCAAAAGTTTAGCACTAAAACTTTTCCACTCATACTTTCTTTGGTATGAGTGACACCATTAATATCTACAACTGAAAAATCAACTATTGGTTTGCCAGTTGTAAAACCAGCTAAAGTAATTGGGCCTTTCTTTTCGCTATTTAACATAGCCATTCTTTTTTCTTCGGATGTTGCGAGTCTAAGTTTGAATTCACGAGGTTCAACACCTTCAGGTGTGATGACTTCTATCGTATATTCATTACTCTGAACTTTCGAAAACCATTCATCTGCGTTTAAAACCTTGCCTGTGCTGTCTTTTACGATAGTGCTTTTATCTTCTTTATATGATTTGAGCGTTCTAGTAGTTTGAGCAAATGCTACTGAAGTACAAAATATAAGTACTAAAATGTAAATCTTTTTCATTGTTTTTTTGTTTGGCTAAAAGTAACTATTGAATAGTATGTATAAAAATGTATTTTTTAATGAATGTTAATAAATGCATTCAACTATATTTGTATGATGAAGGTAGATAATTTACTCGAAAGAGCCATAAATTTTGAATTTCTAACGAAAGAAGAAGGTATGTTTTTATATGAACATGCTAGTACTCCTGAGTTGATGTATGTTGCCAATGAGTTAAGAAAAAAACAAAAGAAAAACTCGAATAAAGTTACGTGGATAATAGATAGAAACCTCAATACTACCAATGTATGTATCGCTAACTGTAAGTTTTGTAATTTTTTCAGAAGACCAGGCCACGAAGAGTCGTATATCACTAGTATTGAAGAATATAAAGTAAAAATTGAAGAAACTTTTAAATATGGAGGTGAGCAGTTGTTATTACAAGGCGGGCACCACCCAGACTTGGGATTAGCATATTATGTTGATTTATTTAAAAGTCTTAAACAACTATACCCAAATTTAAAACTTCACTCTTTAGGTCCGCCTGAGATCGCTCACATTGCCAAACTTGAAAAAATGTCGCACCATGATGTTTTAAAAGCCCTAATAGAAGCGGGTCTTGATTCATTGCCAGGTGCTGGTGCTGAAATATTAAATGATAGAGTTAGAAGATTGATATCTAAGGGTAAATGTAGCGGTAAAGAGTGGTTAGATGTAATGAGAGCGGCCCATCAATTAGGCTTGACTACATCGGCTACGATGATGTTCGGACATGTTGAGACATTAGAAGAGCGATTTGAGCATTTAGTTTGGTTGCGTGAAGTTCAATCTGAGAAACCGAAAGATTCAAAAGGCTTTATTGCATTTATACCATGGCCATTTCAAGATGATGGAACACTATTAAAGAAAATCAGAGGTATTACCAATAATGTAACTGGAGATGAATACATTAGAATGATTGCATTGAGTAGAATAATGCTTCCAAACATTGAAAACATACAAGCATCGTGGTTAACTATTGGTAAAGAGGTTGCTCAAATCTGTCTACATGCAGGTGCTAATGACTTCGGATCTATTATGATTGAGGAGAATGTGGTATCGGCAGCAGGTGCACCGCACAGATTTACATCAAAGAGTATACAAGAAGCTATAAAACAAGCTGGTTTTGAACCTCAGTTGAGAAATCAACAATATGAGTACAGAGATATACCAGCTCAAATGGAAGAGCAATTAATAAATTATTAATGATTGGCAATGTTCTTTGTATATTTGGATATTTAGAGATCATTTTATTAATTGCGTCAAATTAATTCAAATTGGAAAGAGTAAACCGACTTATAGAATCATTAATATTTGCTTCAGAACAAAGCATTTCAGTTACTGATTTACAAACACTTATTAATAATTACTTAAATGAAACTTTAAGTGAGGAACAAATACTTGAGTGTTTAACAACATTAAAAGAGAAATATTCATCAGAAGAATATGTGTTTGATTTAATTGAAATCAGCAATGGTTACCAATTCTTAAGTAAGAAAGAGTATCATGATTTATTAAATCAATTAATTATACATAGAGAAAAGAAAAAGCTATCTACAGCTGCAATGGAAACTTTAGCTATAATAGCTTACAAGCAACCCATTACCAAAACTGAAATCGAATTAATTAGAGGAGTAAACTGTGATTACAGTATTCAAAAATTATTAGAGAAAGATCTAATATCTATTAATGGTAGAAGCTCAGGTCCGGGGAAACCTATTTTATACGAGACAAGTATAAGTTTCATGGATCACTTCGGATTAAAAACGAATAAAGATTTACCACAGCTAAAAGATATTCAATCTTTAGACAATTCTATTAATCCTGAAGATTCAAATGTTCAAAACATTGAACCTATAAGTTCAGAGGAAGCAGATATAATAGAGAGTAATGACATGAACACTAGTGATTCAATTCAACCCTCTTCAGATATTGAATCAGAAAACAAAGACTAATATTTTTTTATTTTTTTTGTAAAGCAATTAATCATTGTATTAACTTTGAAAAAATAAAGTATGATATTTGCTAATCTAATTAACAAGTTTGTATCTTTATACTATAAAGAATTTGTATTAGAAAAATTGTTCAACATCAATGAAAAGCCCTAAAAAAGCCAACGAAAAAAAAGTAACTAAACCAGCATCAAAAACTGGCTCTGGTAAAGCAAAACCTAGTCTAAAAACTACTAAAGATTCTGCTATACCTAAGTCTAAAATTATAGACGATGAAGATGATGATTTAGATATGGGTATTGATGATTTAGATACTGGCTTCGATGACTTTGATGAATTTGAAGATGATGAATTTTAAGTATTAATATAGAATAAAAAAAGCCCTATGAAGGGCTTTTTTTATTTATCAATATTTGATTCACGAATAATGTACAATGGTCTATTTCTTACGTTAGAACTAAGTCTTGAAATGTACTCACCAATAATACCAATTGATATCAATTGTATACCTCCCAAAAATAACACTGATATAATTATAGATGTCCAGCCTTCAATATAATCTTTAGAAATAAATCTTGAATAAAGAGCATAAAGCATTACAATAAATGCAATACCTGACACCACAAAACCACATATGCTTGCAAATTTTAATGGGAAATTTGAAAATGATGTAATACCATCTAGAGCAAATCTTATCATTTTCTTATAAGTATACCCGGTTTCTCCAGCATATCTCTCATCTCGTTCATATTCAATATAAGTTTGGTTGAAACCTATCCATGATATTTGACCGCGTAAAAATTTTTGTTGTTCAGGCATATGTTTTAATGCATCAACAATTTTTCGATCCATTATTCTAAAGTCACCAGTATCAACTGGTATATTTACTGAAGTAATAGATTTAAGAATTCTATAAAACATTTTAGCCGTAAATTTTTTCAACCAACTCTCTCCTTTTCTTGCTTTACGTTTTGCATATACTACTTCAAATCCCTCATCCATTTTATTATACATATCGATAATTAATTCAGGTGGGTCTTGTAAGTCAGCATCAATAATCACAATACGATCTCCTATTGCTTTATCTAATCCTGCTGTCACTGCAATTTGATGTCCGAAGTTTCTACTAAAGTTTATATACTTTACATTTTTATCATTATCTGCTAATTTCTTAATTAGATTAATAGAGTCATCTTTACTTCCATCATTAATGAAAACATATTCTAAGTCTGTATTAATATTATTTAATACAGAGTTTAATCTCTCGTATAACTTAAAGATGTTACCTTCTTCGTTATAAATTGGTATAATTATACTTAGCATTATCTTATTTGTTTTTGTAAAGTATTAATCTAGGTGTGATTTTATAATGTAATAATAATTGACTATTTATATATGATTCATTGCAATTATAAGTATTATACCAAGATAATACAGGAAAGTTTTCATTTAACAAAACACAAGAGTCAGAACTTTGACTTAGTTGAACAAGATTTTTCTTTTCTAAATTATTACTTTCATAGTCAGATGGCATAACATCTGAATTCCAAAATACTATTGAAAAAGGTAACCATAAGATTAAAAAAAGGTATCTTTTATTATATAATAGATGTACTGAACTTATTGAAATAAGAAATAATATAATTGTCAATATTGGTAAAAACGTATCCCTCCTTAAAATTAATGGTCTATATTCTCTGCATCCACCCAATGGAATTAAAAAAATGTATAGAATAATAATTGATAATAATATTAATAATATCTTATTGAAGTTCAAGGATATGTTAAATTTCTTTATCATGAAGAAATTTATAACAATTAGTATGTATAAAAATATTACACCTTCTTTGATTGTAAATAAAATATTGTGTAATCCTTTAAACAATGCTATATACCTCTCAGAAATAGATAAATTACATATGTCGTTTTCGTTATTGAAGGTGCCTAAATAAATGGAATACAAACTGAATAGAATTCCAATTACATAAAATAAAAGATCATTACTCAATTTAAGTGTTTTATATACATTGTTCTTAAATACAACATATACAAATAGAGTTGAATTTAACAACAACATAATTGGGGCAACAACTGGACCCGATAAAACAATTAATAAAGATATAGGGATATATATAATTAAAAATAAGTTAGATATTTTTTGAGAATGGATGTATGCTCTTTTGAAAAATGGTAGATAATAAGCCATCATTAATACTATAGGTAATGTATAAAACATGCTATAGGTTATTGATTTGTCATTAAATCCTAAAAAATAATCATATAAGCCAAAATTTATTAAAAAGGGTGCTATTATAGACATTGCTATAACATGTTTACTTTTAGAATAACCTAAAATTAAAGTAACGTAATAGGCTATTAAAAAAACAAATAAAAAATGGCTTAATATTTTCGCTATTGTAACTGAGAGGTATAAACTATCTATTGGGTTGAAGAAATTTTGTAAAAAAATTGGAACATTATAAAAGTATGTACGCATTACAAAATGTGATGTGAATCTATTTGTAGCTTGATATCTATTTCCATCAATTATTGCAGATTTACCAAATGGATCATCTAAAACTTTTGCATACCATTCATTGGGTAAAACTATTCCAGCGAAATCTCCATCTAATTTTGTATTTTGATATTGATAAGTTGAATAAGCAAAATCAATTACTAAGATGATAATTGCTATTATCACAAATAATTTTTCTAGCTTATTTTCCAACTTATATGAATGCATAATAAATAATTTTTGAATTATATTTCCATCATTTTTATATGTTCACTTATTAATAATTTACCCTGAGTAGCTTTTTTGATATCTTCAACACTCACTCCAGGAGCTGTTTCTAATAATAAAAAGCCTCCTTCTGGTAATACTTCTAATACAGCTAATTCTGTGACTATTTTCTTAACACATTTAACACCTGTTAATGGCAATGAACAATTACTCAATAGTTTTGATTCGCCTGCTTTATTTACATGTTGCATGGCTACAATAATATTTTGTGCAGATGCAACTAAATCCATCGCCCCTCCCATACCTTTTACCATTTTGCCTGGTATTTTCCAATTAGCGATATCTCCATTTTCAGATACTTCCATTGCTCCCAAAATAGTTAAGTCTACTTTTTGTGCACGTATCATTCCGAAACTCATCGCTGAATCAAAAATAGAGGAGCCTGGTAAAGTAGTTATCGTTTGCTTGCCTGCGTTAATTAAATCTGCATCTTCTTCGCCTTCAAAAGGGAACGGACCCATACCCAACAATCCGTTTTCAGATTGTAAAACTACGCTGATACCATCAGGAATATAGTTTGCAACAAGGGTTGGAATACCAATGCCTAAGTTAACATACATACCATCTTTCACTTCTTGTGCTATTCTTTTAGCTATGCCGTTTTTATCTAACATCTTCTGAATTTCTTTTTTAGTTTTTTGCTCTTACCGTTCTCTGCTCTATTCTCTTCTCGTAATCTTTTCCCTCAAATATTCTATGTACATAAATACCTGGTGTATGAATTTGATCAGGATCTAGTTCACCTGCTGGTACTAAATGTTCAACTTCTGCAATGGTGATTTTACCTGCCATAGCCATAACCGGATTAAAGTTTCTAGAGGTAGATCTGAAAATTAAATTACCCATGGTATCACCTTTCCAAGCTTTTACAATAGCAAAGTCTGCATCAAAAGCATACTCCATTAAATATTCTTTACCATCAAAAACTCTTATCTCTTTGCCTATTGCAACTTCTGTACCTACACCTGCTGGTGTAAATATTGCAGGCATTCCATATCCTGCTGCCATACATCTTGTCGCTAATGTTCCTTGAGGTATTAACTCTACTTCTAATTCACCTGATAATAATTGACGTTCAAATTCAGCATTCTCACCTACATATGATGAGATCATTTTTTTCACTTGACGTTGTTGTAGCATTAAGCCTATACCGAAATCATCTACCCCTGCATTATTAGATATACAGGTTAAGTTTTTTGTTCCTTTTGCAACTAATGCATTGATACAATTCTCTGGTATACCACACAATCCGAACCCCCCTAACATTAAGGTCATTCCGTCTTGTATATCTTTTATTGCCTCTTCAGCGTTTTTAACGACTTTATTCATTTTATTTATGCTTTATGCAAATATAATATTTTCAGTATGAGATGCTCATAATTGTCTATTTATAATACTTTATAGCTTGCTTTAATTATATTTGTCTATGTACTCTAAAATTTTAATTTTTATTCTTTCTCTCTGCTCATTTAATCTTTTTGCTCAAGAAGGTTCTATTGATGTTATAAAAGAAAATGGTAAACATTTTAAAGCATTAGAGTTTGTTGTAAAAAAGAATACTCTTTATACGAATATAGTTCCTGAATTTATTGCTAGCAGCCTTACCATAGAAGTTCTTGGTCAATATTCTCTCGATAGATCTTATCTGATTTTAGGTACTGATGAAAAATTTCTACTGACTAAAGATGTTGAACAAACCAATGCTGTTCAAGAAAGTGCCGCTAGATTAAATAACCAATCATCCGCATTAATTATTTCAAAAAATACTTTTAATAATTTTAGTTTCTATACTGGTAATATTGAAGGCAAAGTCCGAATAAATTTATTATACGCAGCCCCACTAAAATCTTCATACCTGAAAGATTCAAAAAAAAAAGCCCCAAAAGATTGTAGCATCGCCCCTGAAAGCATCGATCAATCGGTTTGGAGAACGGGTTTACCAGAGCCTAGTACAATTCCTACGCCTACTGTAGTTAAACATATTATTTTACACCATGCCGCTGGTTCTAACACCGATACATTCTATCTAAATACTGTTCGAAATTATTATTTATTACATACCCAAACTAATGGTTGGGATGATATAGGATACAATTACTTGGTCGCTCCAAATGGTGATATTTACAATGGTCGCGACGGATTTCAATATGGTGATGATAATGTGATTGGTGCTCATATGTGTGCCAGAAATACTAATACCATGGGCATATGCTTATTAGGTAATTATCATAACACAGGGTATTTACCGAGTGATACTGCTATAGCTTCTATCAATCAATTAATCACTTGGAAATTATTTAAAGAACAATTACTAAATCCATTCGATAGTAGTTTGCATCCGGTTAATAATCCGGTAGGGTATTTAGGTGTTATAGCAGGGCATAGACAAGGATGTGATTCTGGTTATACTGTATGCCCAGGCGAACAATATTTTCAATCTATCGAAACTCGTGTGAAAGCTAATGTTGCTGTAGAACTCAGTAATTGTATAGCATTAGGTATTAATCAATCTGTAAATTCTAATTTTATCATCTACCCGAATCCGAGTATAGATCTTGTAAATATTACTTCAAAATTTCTGATCAATGAGATTATTATCACTGATTTATTAGGAAGAGTATTGTATAAGTTTAATGATATTAATGATTATGTATTCGAAATTAAAAACCTAGAGAAAGGAAATTATTTCATTCGCATAAATAAGAAATATACTCAGAAAATTATAGTGAATTGATTACAAATAGACTATAGTTATACCATCACCACCGAAGTCAACGTGTTCATCTTCAATAGATTTGACTTCTTTATATTTACGTAAAGACTCACGAATAATCTTTCTAAGTATACCATCACCCTTACCATGAAGTATTCTTAACTGTGAAAATCCCATCATTAATGCCTTATCAATGAATTTCTCAACTTCTACTAATGCTTCTTCTGCCCTCTTTCCTCGGATGTCAATAGATGGCAAAAAGCTTTCTGAATTATTTAGAATATTGGAACTTGAACGTGATAATTTTTCTTGTTTAGGTGCCTGAATTTTTTCTAGCTTATTGATGTTTACAAATGATCTTAATTCACCAATGGCTAGTTCGACTTTAGATTTTTGAATGTTTAAAATTCTTGCTGTAGTATCGGTATCAATTAACTTCACCCAATCACCAATTTTTAACACTACATCTGATTTAATTTTTTCAGA
>JACCDH010761396.1_pt1 | contig 24250 bp, 22 predicted proteins | sample 7442481 | NCBI WGS metagenome assembly JACCDH01 (sample SAMN15323433, study PRJNA562643) | freshwater metagenome | isolation source: river surface water | place: USA:Blue River Watershed | collected 2017-08-15
AGAATTGGGGTTTGATTATGCTTGACCGGGACGGCTTCAGGCCCAACGTCGGCATCATCCTGCTCAATCAGAAAAACCAGGTGTTCTGGGGCAAGCGCATACGCACCCACAGCTGGCAGTTCCCCCAAGGGGGCATCGACCGTGGCGAAAGCCCCGAGCAGGCGATGTACCGGGAGCTGCATGAGGAAGTGGGCCTGCATGCCGAGCATGTGCGCATCATTGCCCGCACCCGTGACTGGTTGCGCTACGAGGTGCCGGACCGCTACATCCGCCGGGATGCCCGTGGCCATTACAAGGGCCAGAAGCAGATCTGGTACCTGCTGCAGCTCACGGGGCAGGACCATCACCTGAACCTGCGCGCCACCGACCACCCCGAGTTCGACGCCTGGCGCTGGAACGACTACTGGGTGCCGCTGGACGTGGTGGTCGAATTCAAGCGGGGCGTCTACGAGATGGCGCTCACCGAACTCGCACGCTACCTGCCCCGGCAGGAGCAGCACCGCAACCGCTACCTGCGGGGTGGTCCCCGTCACCGCGAAAGTGGCGAGGCGCCGGCGGGCAAGTCCTGAAGAAGATCAGCGGGTGACCACCAGGTTGTCCCGGTGGATCATCTCGGGCTCGGCCACATACCCCAGGAGCTTCTCGATCTCGCTCGAGGGCTTGCGGCATAGCAGGCGCGCCTCGGCGCTGGCGTAATTGGCCAGGCCGCGCGCCACCTCGGCGCCCTGGGCGTCGCGCACCGCGATCACGTCGCCGCGCTTGAACTCCCCGTCCACCGACACCATGCCGATCGGCAGCAGGCTCACGCCGTCACCGCGCAGGCGGGCGGCCGCACCCTCGTCCACCGTGACCGCGCCGCGCAGCTGCAGGTGGTCGGCCATCCAGCGCTTGCGCGCCTGGCTTTTCTGGGTAGGGGCGACGAGCAAGGTGCCGATGGCCTCGCCCTGGAACAGGCGCAGCAGCGCGTCGGGCTCGCGGCCCCAGGCGATGACGGTGGAGGCGCCGGAGCCGGCGGCGCGCTTGGCCGCCAGGATCTTGGTGATCATGCCGCCCTTGCCGATGCTCGAGCCGGCGCCACCGGCCATGGCCTCCAGCGCCGGGTCGCCGGCGGCGGCCTCGTGCACGAAGGTGGCGGCCGGGTCCTTGCGCGGGTCGGCGGAGTAGAGGCCCTTCTGGTCGGTCAGGATGACCAGGATGTCCGCTTCGACCAGGTTCGCCACCAGCGCGCCCAGGGTGTCGTTGTCGCCGAACTTGATCTCGTCGTTGACGACGGTGTCGTTCTCGTTGATGACGGGCAGCACCTTGTGCGCCAGCAGCGTGAGCAGCGTGGAGCGCGCGTTGAGGTAACGCTCGCGGTCGGCCAGGTCGGCGTGCGTGAGCAGCACCTGGGCCGAGCCGAGCTGCTGCTCACGCAGCTTGCTCTCGTACATCTGGGCCAGGCCCATCTGGCCGACGGCGGCAGCGGCCTGCAGCTCGTGCACCTCGCTCGGGCGGCTGGTCCAGCCCAGGCGCTTCATGCCCTCGGCGATCGCGCCGCTGGAGACCATGATCACCTCCCGGCCGTCCCGGGCCAGCGCCGCCAGCTGCCGGCACCACTGGCCGATGGCGGCCTCGTCCAGGCCGCGGCCCTCGTTGGTCACCAGGCTGGAGCCGACCTTCACGACGATGCGGCGGGCGCCGCGCAGCAGCTGCGCGCCTTGGGAACTGATGGTGGAGGACGCGGGAGTGCTCATTCGTCGCAGGACGTCTATTTCTGGGTCTTGGCGGCAGGTTTTTTCGCCGCGGTTTTTTTGGCGGCCGGCTTGGTGGCTGCTGCCGTCTTGGCTACGGGCGTCTTGGTCGCAGCTTTCTTCGCGGCAGGCTTCTTCACGGCCGGATTCTTGGCCGCAGGCACCTTGGCCGCGGCTTTCTTCGCGGTCGCCGACTTGGCGGCCGCCTTCTTCGCGGGAGTCTTCTTCGCGGAAGTCTTCTTGGCAGGAGCCTTTTGGGCCACGACTTTCTTGGCCACGGCCTTATTCACCGCCGCGGGCTTGGCGGCCACCTTTTTGACCGCCACCTTCTTCGCCGCAGGCTTGCGGGCCGGCGCGGCGACCTCCGCGTCATCCTCCTCGGACTCGGTCTGCGGCCTGGCCGCGACCGGCGCCGGCATGCCGTCGGCAAAGCGCGGGTCCACATCCACCGGGGGCTGCTCGGCGACCTGCTGCGCCTTCACATGCTGGTAGATGGCCTTGATCAGCGGCTCGCAGCCCTCGCGCGTGAGCGCGGAGATCTCGAACACCGGGCCCTTGTGCTTGAAGCGCTTGATGAAGTCCTGCACCCGCGCCGCGCGCTCGTCCGCGGGCACCATGTCCAGCTTGTTCAGGACCAGCCAGCGCGGCTTGGCGTACAACTCGGCGTCGTACTTCTTCAGCTCCTGGACGATGGCCTTGGCCTGGGCGACCGGGTCGACGCTCTCGTCGAAGGGCGCGAAGTCCACAAGATGCAGCAGCAGGCGGGTGCGCTGCAGGTGACGCAGGAACTGGTGGCCCAGGCCGGCGCCCTCCGCCGCCCCCTCGATGAGGCCGGGCACGTCGGCGACCACGAAGCTCTGCTCCGGGCCGACGCGCACCACGCCCAGGTTGGGGTGCAGGGTGGTGAAGGGGTAGTCGGCGATCTTGGGCCGGGCATTGGAGATGGCGGCGATCAGCGTGGACTTGCCCGCGTTGGGCATGCCCAGGAGGCCGACGTCGGCCAGCACCTTGAGTTCGAGCTTCAGGCTGCGGCGCTCGCCGGGCCAGCCCGGGGTCTTCTGGCGCGGGGCGCGGTTGATTGCGCTCTTGAAGCGCATGTTGCCGAAGCCGCCGTCGCCGCCCTTGGCGATGGTGATCACTTCGCCCGGCGTGAGCAGTTCGAACAGCACGTCGCCGGTCTCGGCGTCGGTGATGATGGTGCCCACCGGCATCTTGAGGGTGATGTCCCGGCCGGCGGCGCCGAACATGTCGGAGCCCATGCCGTGCTCGCCACGGCCGGCTTCGTGCCGGCGCGAGTAGCGGTAATCGACCAGGGTGTTGAGGTTGGGGTCGGCCACCGCGTACACATGGCCACCCCGGCCGCCGTCGCCGCCGTTGGGTCCGCCGAACTCCTTGTACTTCTCGTGCCGGAAGGACACGCAGCCGTTGCCGCCATCGCCGGCGGCGATGTCGATGAAGGCTTCGTCGACGAACTTCATGATGGGGATTCCTGGAAAGCCGGGCACTCGAGCCCAGGGCCTGAGCGTGCCACAAGAAAAAAGCCCTGCGCCAGAAAACGCAGGGCCTTTTCGTGTGGGGGCCGGGATCAACCCGGCCCTCCGACCCGAGGCCTTCAGGCCGCCGGGGTGATGTTCACGGTGTGCTTGTTCAGCGCACCCTTGACCGCGAAGGAGACGTGGCCGTCCACCAGGGCGAACAGGGTGTGGTCCTTGCCCACGCCGACGTTCACGCCGGGATGGAACTTGGTGCCACGCTGGCGCACGATGATCGAGCCGGCGCTGATCAGCTCACCGCCGAAGGCCTTCACGCCGAGCATCTTGGGCTTGGAATCCCGCCCGTTTCGCGTAGAGCCGCCGCCTTTTTTCTGTGCCATGTCCGTTTCTCCTTAAGCCGAGATCGCGCCGATCTGCAGCTCGGTGAACTGCTGGCGATGGCCCTGGCGTTTCTGATAGTGCTTGCGACGGCGCATCTTGAAGATGCGAACCTTGTCGTGCTTGCCGTGCGCCACGACCGTGGCTTTGACAGTTGCACCGGACACCAGGGGAGTGCCGACCTTGAGTTCGCCGCCGTTGCCGACTGCGAGGACCTGGTCGATCACGATTTCCTGGCCTACGTCCGCAGCAATCTGTTCTACTTTAATTTTTTCGCCGGAGGCAACGCGATACTGCTTGCCGCCGGTTTTTATGACCGCGTACATTGAAGACCTCTTGAAATGAGATTCCGACGGACGGATTTCCGAAGGAACCCGGGACTATAGCATGGTTTGTACTTACCCAGCCGTACCCCGCACCCGTCACGGGTCCCGGGGGCGCGGCTTCCTATAATCCGCCCGCCCCGTCCCGCCCGTTCCGCCCGCCCCGCCAGGGGCACCCAGGCGGCCGGCCTGCGCCCGACGCACACCAAAATACTCATTTCACAGTGAACGCCCCCGCCGCCTCCCCCCTGGCCCTGATCACGGACGACATGCGCGAGGTCGACGCGGTGATCGCCCGGCGCCTCGACTCCGGCGTGCCCCTGGTGGGCCAAGTCTCCCGCTACATCATCCAGGCCGGCGGCAAGCGCCTGCGGCCCGCCCTGCTGCTGCTGATGTCGGGCGTCCTGGGCTACACCGGCGAGCAGCGCTTCAACCTGGCCGCGGTGGTGGAGTTCATCCACACTGCCACCCTGCTGCACGACGACGTGGTGGACGACTCCACCCTGCGCCGCGGGCGCGCCACCGCCAACCAGGCCTTCGGCAACCCGGCCAGCGTGCTGGTGGGCGACTTCCTCTACTCCCGCGCCTTCCAGATGATGGTCGACGCGCGCAGCATGCGCGTGATGGAGATCCTGGCCGAAGCCACCAACGTCATCGCCGAGGGCGAGGTGCTGCAGCTGATGAACATGCACGACGCCTCGCTGGACGAGGGGGCTTATCTGCGCGTCATCCGCTCCAAGACCGCCAAGCTGTTCGAGGCGAGCACCCGCCTCGCCGCGGTGCTGGCGGACAGCACGCCCGAGGTCGAGGAGGCCTGCGCGAACTACGGCCAGGCCCTGGGCACTGCCTTCCAGGTGATCGACGACGTCCTCGACTACGACGGCAGCGCCGCCGAGATGGGCAAGAACCTGGGCGACGACCTGCGCGAAGGCAAGGCCACCCTGCCACTCATCGCCGCCATGCAGCGCGGCACCCCGGCGCAGGCGGCCACCATCCGTGAGGCGATCGAGAACGGCTCGGTCGACGCGCTCGACGCCATCGTCGCCATCGTGCGCGAGACGGGGTCGCTCGAGGTGGCCCGGGCCGCCGCCGCCGCCGAGGCGCAGCGGGCAATCGACTGCCTGGCCATCCTGCCGCGCAACACCCATGCGCAGGCCCTGCACCAGCTGGCCGCGTCGCTGCTCGAGCGGCGGACCTGAGCGCACCCCGGCTTGACCGGGATCAAGCCCGCTCGAGCGCCATGCCCCCTGGGATGGCGACCCGCCGGACAGGCCGCTAGACTGGTCAACATGCACATCGATAAGCAAGCCACCCAGCGGCTCGCCGCCTGCGCCCTGGCAGTCGCGGCCGCCCTGGCACTGACCCCGGCACTTGCCGCCCCGCGCTGGGAACCGGTCATGCTGGCAGAACAGGGCATGTTCTACCTCGACCCCGCCTCGATCGAGACCCGGAACGAGCGCAAGGAGGTGTGGACGGCGCTCGACTACCGCAAGCCCCAGTTCACCGCCGAGGGCAAGGCCTACCTGTCGACGCGCGCGCAGGTGTGGGTCAACTGCCGGCTCCAGATGGCGCGCATCATGCACCTGACCTACTACAGCGGCCCGATGCTCGGAGGCCGGGAGATCGAAAAGACCGGCATGCTGCAGGACTGGAAAGAGATCGAACCAGACACGCCGGCGCACAAGATTGCTCGCAAGGTCTGCTGACAGGCCAGAGCCTCGGGCGCATTTGCTACAATCTCGCCTTTCCGCAAAAGGGCCTGTCCCTGGCGGCGAAATCGGGGTGTAGCTTAGCCTGGTAGAGCGCTACGTTCGGGACGTAGAGGCCGGAGGTTCGAATCCTCTCACCCCGACCAGGATTCACAAGAGACCCACATGTCGCAAGGCGTGTGGGTTTTTTGTTGTCCGCACTTTCCCGCTCACGGTGCGGCCAAGCGCTTCTTGAGCCGTCGGCTACAGGCCGCCGGGATCGGCCCGCTCGTAGCCGCCAGGCACGAGGTCCACCAGATCCTGCAGCCGGCCGGGCTGGCTGCGATGAATGAAGTAGAACTCGAAAATGTAGGGGTCTGAATACTCCCCGGATCCGGGCGACTCGGACGCGCGTTGCATCCGTGGCCGCAGCAGGGCCGAGACTGGATGAAGCTGCTCCTCGTGGATGAAGTATCCGTCGTAGCCCAGGGCATCGAGATAAGCGGGAACAGCCCAGGTGCATCCCTCGGCATGGCGCTCTTCGAGCTCACAGCTGATGAACGGCCGGCACCGGGCAATGGTGTCCCGGGCGCCCAAGGCGTAGGGCAGCACCCGGAACCTGCGGCGAGGAATGTCGGGGTCGCCATGAATGCGCGCGACGAGGTCGCCGCGGACCCAGGGCAAGGGCTCGAACGCGAGCACACGGATCCCGGGGTTCTGCATCAGCGCCAGCGAAAAAGTGCCGACATGGGCACCCACATCCACCACCTGGCCCGGGCCGTCCAGGGCCAGGTGAATCCTGCTTTCGCTGATCAGCTTGTCACCACTCATCCCAATGCCCCCTGTCCAGAAAATAGGTCGGATCGTCGAGCGCACGCCAACGCAGGAAGGTCAGTACCTGGTCCTTGCGCGCCTGGGCAAGCCTGGGCGCAGCCGCCCCAGGAAGCAGGGCCCGCCACCGCTGCGCCAGATGCTGCTGGGCCGGGCCGAGCGCAGCCACCGCCGTGATGAGGGCATCGACTTCAGCGCGTCTTCCCTGGTCTAGGAGCAAGGCCAGCAGGGCGGGAATCAGGTCGAAAGGGCCGTCCTCGCCCAGGCAGGAATCACCCCCTTCGCCCCGAGGATCGAACTCGGCGATCAGGCGCCTGGAAACGCGCAAGGCGAGGTCAGCCCAGCCCAAGCCGACGCAAGCCAGCCCCAAGGCCGCCAGCCGTATCCCGGACAACACGGAAAAATCCAGGCCGGCGTCCACTTCGCCGGAGAGCCTCTCGGCACGCGCCTGCCATTGCGCAGAAGGTGGCGACACCAGGTCGCGCGGGCCATCTTCCCGGAGGATCACGAGGCGGGCGGTCCAGAGGTCTGCCCCGCCGAAACGTTCCCCATGCACCCGGTCGAGGGAGTCAAGCAGTGCGCGGAGGTCGGCAATCCGCCCTGCCCCCATCAGGCCTTCGGCCTGGACGACAACCGAACGCGCATCAGCATTCGTTCCCGGAGTGATCGGGACGGACCGCTTCATGCCGACACCTGGGAAGCCACGGCGGAGACGAGTGCCTGCGTGGAAATCGAATCGACGCAGTCCGGTCTGCGCTGCAGGCGGGGGCACTGGGAAAGGTAGGAGGGTGTCGACCACCAGCAACCGCCACAGGACCGGGGGGCGACATTGATGTTGTGGCGAAAGCCGAAGAACTCCGGGGGCGTCGAGCCGAAGAACACCACGCCGCGAGCACCGGCGGCCCGCGCGAGGTTGGACAGGCCACTTTCGGGGACTACGAAGCTGGCCGCCCGGGCCAGCACGGCCGCGGCTTCGGGGATCGAGGTCCGGCCCCGGAGGTCGTGATCAATCCCTTCCAGCGCAGGCTCGTCGCGGCTGGCGCCCAGATGCACGAGGGACAGCCCCAATGCGCGCAATTCACGGACGAGAGCCTGCATCCGGGGGTGCGGCAGCAGCTTGGTGCACTGGTGGCGGACGGCATGGGTGATGTATGCCGAATTGCCCACGACCAGGTAACGGGGCGGCAAGTGAAAACGGGCGAGGGATGAATCGGGAGCCCGTGCCGTGCGCAATGCCTCGAAGTCGGCGCCCTCGAAACCCGCCGTCAAGGCCGACAAGCGGTACAGGTTGAGGCCGACCGCCCAGGCCCTGCGCCACAGGCGCGGGCAATCCTTCCCCTCACGAAAAAAGGGTTCGCCCCAGGGCGCTTGCAGGGGTCGGGTGGCGTCGAGGAAGGCGCGCTCCTCCTGGCTCAGGGCGGAAGAAAGCGGGGTGTAGTCCACCACATAGCGCCACCGAGCGAAGAGTTCGCACCCGGTACGCGGCAAGTGACGGTAGAGGCGCGAGGGATCCTTGATGGGATTGATGGTGAGAAGCAAGTCAACGAGACCCGGCACCGCCAGGGCCTGCGCCGCAGCCCGGCTGGGATGGGCCAGCACGATGGCGCGGCCGGGGAAACGCCCCCGCAGTGCGACGAGCAGGGGGGACATTTGGAGGGCATCCCCGAGACTGCCGGCGCTCAACACCAGGATGAACCGTTCAGGCCAGGGAACCCGATGGAGGTCGTCGGGGAGCGGGCCGATGGCGATCGTCGAGGGGGGGGACTGCATGCTGGGTGGCTATCCATCGCCCGGGACTGCAGGGCGCCGAAATCTGTGGCGAGGGTCACACCAGGGTTCCCATTTCTGAATTCGATTGATACATTTAAAGTACTTTCAACTTGGGCGACCCTAGCCCGCAGTCAAAATCCGGGCGCCATGGGGAAGGCGCCCCTACCCAACGCCGATGGCCGTCGCTGAAACCACCCCTGCCACCCCCGTGGAGACGCCGCCCGCATTGCCCGGGCTGGCCCGCGCCCTCATCGCCGCCGGCAAGCTCGAGCAAAAGGCCGCCCAGGCCATCTACCGCAAGGCCCTCTCCACCCGCCAGACCTTCATCGCCGAGCTCACCGGCTCCGGCGCGGTCTCGCCCGCCGACCTGGCCCACACCCTCTCGGCCGCCTTCGGCGTCCCCCTGCTGGACCTGGACGCGGTCGACACCCAGCGCCTGCCCAAGGACCTGCTGGACCCCAAGCTGTGCCAGACCTTCCGGGTGGCGGCGCTGGCCCGGCGCAACAACCGGCTCTCGGTGGCCACTGCCGACCCGTCCGACCAGCAGGCCGCCGAGCGCATCAAGTTCACCAGCCAGATGGGGGTGGACTGGGTGCTGGCCGAGTACGACAAGCTCTCGCGGCTGGTCGACGCGCAGTCCACCACCACCGCCGAGGCGATGGACAGCCTCATCGGCGAGGACTTCCAGTTCGACGAGGCCACGCTGGACGTCGGCCTCGCCACCGAGGACGACAAGGCCGCCTCCGCCGAGGTGGAGGACGCGCCGGTCGTCAAGTTCCTCCACAAGATGCTGCTGGACGCGTTCAGCGCGCGGGCGTCGGACATCCACTTCGAGCCCTACGAGCACAACTACCGCGTGCGCTTCCGCATCGACGGCGAGCTGCGTGAGATGGCCTCGCCGCCAGTAGCCATCAAGGACAAGCTGGCCTCCCGCATCAAGGTGATTTCCAAGATGGACATCTCCGAGAAGCGGGTGCCGCAGGACGGCCGCATGAAGCTCAAGATCGGCCCCGAACGGGTGATCGACTTCCGCGTCTCCACCCTGCCCACGCTGTTCGGCGAGAAGATCGTGATCCGTATCCTGGACGCCTCGGCCGCCCGCATGGGCATCGACGCCCTGGGTTACGAGCCGGAGGAGAAGGCGCGGCTGATGGACGCGATCAAGCGTCCCTACGGGATGATCCTGGTCACCGGCCCCACCGGCTCGGGCAAGACGGTGTCCCTCTACACCTGCCTCAACCTCCTGAACAAGCCGGGGGTGAACATCGCCACCGCCGAGGACCCCTCGGAGATCGTGCTGCCCGGCGTGAACCAGGTGAACGTCAACGAGAAGGCGGGCCTCACCTTCGCCAGCGCCCTGCGCGCCTTCCTGCGCCAGGACCCGGACATCATCATGGTGGGCGAGATCCGCGACCTCGAGACCGCCGACATCGCGATCAAGGCGGCCCAGACCGGCCACCTGGTGCTGTCCACCCTGCACACCAACGACGCGCCATCGACGCTGACCCGATTGCGCAACATGGGCATTGCGCCTTTCAACATCGCCTCCAGCGTCATCCTGATCTCGGCCCAGCGCCTCGCGCGGCGCCTGTGCCCCAACTGCAAGCAGCCGGTCGACCTGCCACGCCAGAGCCTGGTCGACGCCGGCTTCGCCGAGGAGGACCTCGACGGCAGCTGGAAGCCCTACCGGCCCGTGGGCTGCTCGGCCTGCAACGAGGGCTACAAGGGCCGGGTCGGCATCTACCAGGTGATGCCGATCAGCGAATCCATCCAGGCCATCATCCTGCGGGACGGCAACTCGGTCGAGATCGCGCGCCAGTCCGAGGCCGAGGGCGTGCGCAACCTGCGGCAGGCCGGTCTTCACAAGGTCCGCATCGGCCTCACCTCGCTCGAGGAGGTGCTGGCGGTGACCAACCAGTAAGGCCCCCGGCATGCCCCGCCCTTTCCTCTTCACCTGAAACCTCACATTCCACGCACCATGGCAACCCTCACCACCGGCAAGGTCGACGAGTTCGTGTTCGAGTGGGAGGGCCGCGACCGCCAGGGCCGCATCATGCGCGGCGAGGCCCGGGCCGCCGGCGAGAACCAGGTGCAGGCGGCGCTGCGCCGGCAGGGGCTGAGCCAGGTCCGCATCCGCAAGCGCCGGGTCGGCCGGGGCCCGCGGATCCGTCCCAAGGACATCGCCCTCTTCACCCGGCAGATGGCCACCATGATGAAGGCGGGCGTGCCGCTGCTGCAGTCCTTCGACATCGTCGGCCGCGGCAACCCCAACCCCAACCTCGCGCGCCTGCTCAATGACGTGCGCATGGACGTCGAGACCGGCACCTCGCTCTCGGCCGCCTTCCGCAAGTTCCCGGCGTATTTCAGCACCCTGTATTGCAACCTCATCGAGGCGGGCGAGGCCGCCGGCATCCTGGACGCGGTGCTCGAGCGCCTGGCCGTCTACCTCGAGAAGATCGAGGGCATCAAGTCCAAGCTGCGCTCCGCGCTCATGTACCCGGTGGCGGTGCTGCTGGTCGCCCTGGTGGTGGTGGCGGTCATCATGATCTTCGTCATCCCCTCCTTCAAGCAGGTGTTCTCCAGCTTCGGCGCCGACCTCCCCGGGCCGACGCTGCTGGTCATCGCGATGAGCGAATTCTTCGTTGCCTGGTGGTGGGCCATGCTGGCGCTGCTGATCGGCGGCGCCTGGGCCTTCCTGCGCGCCTTCCGCCGCAGCGAGGCCTTGCGTGCGGCAATCGACCGGATGGCGCTCAAGATTCCCGTCTTCGGCCCCCTGATCTACAAGACCGTGGTCGCCCGCTGGACCCGCACCCTCTCGACCATGTTCGCCGCCGGCGTGCCCCTGGTGGAGGCGCTCGAGTCGGTGGGCGGCGCCGCGGGCAGCTCGGTCTACGCGCAGGCCACCGACCGCATCCGCCAGGAAGTCTCGGCCGGCACCAGCCTGACCAGCGCCATGACCGGCAGCCGGGTCTTCCCGCCCATGGTGCTGCAGATGTGCGCCATCGGCGAGGAGTCGGGCTCCCTGGACCAGATGCTGGGCAAGGCCGCCGACTTCTTCGAGGCCGAGGTCGACGATGCGGTGGCGGGCCTGTCCAGCCTGCTCGAGCCCATCATCATCGTGGTGCTGGGCGGGCTCATCGGCGGCATCGTGGTGGCGATGTACCTGCCGGTCTTCCGCCTCGGCCAGGTGGTCTGAGGAAGCCCGACCCGGACAGGGCCGCGACTCGACGGACAATCGGGAGGCCATGGAAGAAGTACTGCGCAACCCCACCCTGGGCATCGCCCTGGCCATGCTGCTGGGCCTGCTGGTGGGCAGTTTCCTCAACGTCGTCATTCACCGGCTGCCCCTGATGCTGGAGCGGCGCTGGGCCCGGGAGTGTGCCGACTACCTGGCGCAGCAGGCGCACGACGCCCCCGCTGCCTCAGAGTGCGCAGCTGAGGCCAAGACCCCGCGCACGTCCAGCATGCCGCTGGAGACGGACGCCCCTGGCGATGCAGCGGCCGGCACCGAACAAGCCCCCCTCGACCTCCTGCGCCCCCGTTCCCGCTGCCCGCACTGCGGCCACCAGATCCGCTGGCAGCACAACGTCCCGCTTCTGGGCTGGCTGTGGCTGCGGGGCCGTTGCCCCGACTGCGGCCACCGCATCAGCGCCCGCTACCCCCTGGTCGAACTGGCCGGCGGCCTGATCTTCGGCTTGTGCGCCTGGCGCTGGGGCCTCACTCCCGCCGGCGCGGCCTGGGCCGCCTTCGGCGCCACGCTCCTGGTGCTGGCCCTGATCGACTGGGACACCACCCTGCTGCCCGACGACCTGACCCTGCCCCTGACCTGGGCCGGCCTCCTGGCCAGCGCCCTGGGCTGGACCGGGATCGACCTGCCGACCGCCCTGTGGGGCGCGGTGGCCGGTTACCTGTTCCTCTGGACGGTGTTCCAGGCCTTTCGCCTCTTCACCGGCAGGGAGGGCATGGGCCACGGCGACTTCAAGCTGCTGGCGGCCCTGGGCGCCTGGTTCGGCTGGCCGGCCCTGATCCCCCTGGTCCTGATCTCTTCGGTCCTGGGCGCGGTGGCCGGCGGGCTGATGAAGGTCACCATCGGCCTGGTCGAGGGCCAGTACGTGCAGTTCGGCCCCTGGCTGGCGGTGGCCGGCTTCGTGGCCATGGCCGGCGGCCCCGAGCGGCTGGCGCGGCTGCTGGGGCTGTGAAGACCGCCCCGTGGCGCCGGGCCTGCAACAATCGGGCCTGTGAACCAGGAACAAGGACGGGGACCCGGCATGTGGCGCATCGGACTCACCGGCGGCATCGGCAGCGGCAAGAGCACGGTGCTGGCCACTTTGGCGTCATTGGGCGCGGCGACCATCGATGCCGACGCGATCTCGCGCGCCACGACGGCGTCCGGGGGCGCCGCCATGCCGGCCATCGCCCGCGAATTCGGCCCTAGCTTCGTCGGCCCCGATGGCGCCATGGACCGGGAGCGCATGCGCGCCGAGGTGTTCGCCCGGCCGGCGGCGCGCCAGCAGCTCGAGGCCATCATCCACCCGCTGGTGGGGGCGGCCATCCGGGCCGAGGGCGAGAAGGCCCAGGCCGAGGGCCGCCGCTGCCTGGTGATCGACATTCCCCTCCTCGTCGAGGGCGGCCGCTGGCGCCAGGCCCTGGACCGGGTGCTGGTGGTGGACTGCCTGCCCGAGACCCAGGTGCAGCGGGTCATGGCCCGCAGCCGCCTGGCCGAGGCGCAGGTGCGCGCCATCCTCGCCGCCCAGGCCCCGCGGGCCGCCCGCCTGGCGGCGGCCGACGCGGTGATCTTTAACCAAGGTTTGAGCCTGGCGCAGCTGGAGGCCGAGGTGCGGCAGGTGGCCGCCGGCTTCGGGCTATGATCCCCGGGGTCTAGCCACCGAACAGCCGTGATCCTCTACGAGTACCCGTTCAACGAGCGCGTCCGCACCTACCTGCGGCTGGAGCACCTGTTCCGGCGCCTGTCGCTGCTGGTCTCGCGTGATCACCCGGTGGACCACCACTTCGCGCTGGCCACCCTGTTCGAGATCATGGAGGTCGCCGGCCGCTCCGACCTCAAGTCCGAGGTCCTCAAGGACCTGGACCGCCAGAAGACCACCCTGGCGGCCTACCGCGGCAACCCTGCCATCTCCGAGACCGCGCTCGAGGAGGTGATCGGCCAGCTCGATGCCTGCTACACCACCCTGCAGGACCAGACCGGCAAGCCTGGCCAGGCGCTGGCCGACAACGAGTGGCTCATGGGCGTGCGAAGCCGCATCGGCATTCCCGGCGGCACCTGCGAATTCGACCTGCCCGGCTACCACGCCTGGCAGCAGCTGGACCCGGCCCGCCGCCAGGACGACCTGCGCCGCTGGGCCGAGACCCTGTCCCCCATGGTCGCACCGGTGCGCCTGCTGCTCAAATTGCTGCGTGACTCCGGCGCGCCGCAGAAGGTGATGGCCACCGCCGGCCAGCTGCAGCAAAGCCTGCCCCAGGGCAAGAGCTTCCAGCTGCTGCGCCTGCGCATCGACCCCGCCCTGAACCTGGTGCCCGAGATCAGCGGCAACCGGCTCATGGTGTCGGTGCGCCTCATGAAGCACGAACCCGCCGAGCGCCTGCAGGCCAGCACCGACGACGTGAGCTTCGAGCTGGCGCTCTGCGCCTGACCTATCCCGTACGCCCCTTCGCCTGCGAACAACAGGCCAGGACCAGCGCCATGACCCAGAAGACCCACGACCAGGCGACCAAGGCCCAGGCCCGCACCGTCCGCTGCCCGCAATGCGGCGGCGACAGCGTCTACGGCCCGAGCAACCCCTACCGCCCCTTCTGCAGCGATCGCTGCAAGGGCATCGACCTGGGCGCCTGGGCCAGCGAGAGCTTCCGCATGGAAGCCGAGACGCCGCCGGACGACCAGCCTTTCGGCGACCCGCGGCTGCAATGACGCGGCTGCATTGAAGCGGCCCCAGTGACCTGGCTGCAGTGACGTGCCTGCGGGCGGGACCTGCGGACGGCCCTCAGGCGGCCGAGGCGTGCGTCGCGCCGGCGAAGCCCCGCTCCTGCGCGAACCAGGCCAGCACCGGCACCGTGCCGGGGAGCACCGGCCTGGACTGCACCGGCAGCGACTCCCACGCGAAGGTCTGGCCTTCGTGCATCTGGAGTTCGCCGCTCCACTCGTAGACCTTGCAGAAATGCAGGCACACGAGCGCGTGCGGGTAGTCGACCCGTTCCACCTTCCACGGATGCACCGCGCCGATGGTGAGACCGATCTCCTCGATCAGCTCCCGGCGCAGGGCGGCTTCGACCGTCTCGCCGGCTTCGAGCTTGCCGCCGGGAAATTCCCAGTAGCCCGCGTAGACCTTGCCGGGCGGGCGGGAGGTGAGGAGGAAGCGGCCGTCGGGGCGCACCAGCACGCCCACGGCCACCTGCACCTCGGGCCGGTCGGGGCCGCCCTCGCGCGGGCGGTCGCCGTCGGCCACCAGGACGCCGGGCGCGCTCATCGCCGGCCGGCGAAGTCGCGGGCGAACTGGTAGGCCACCCGGCCCGAGCGCGAGCCGCGCTCCAGCGCCCAGACCAGGGCCTCGGGGTGCGCCGCCTCGCAGGCGGCCGCGCCGATGCCGAAGGACTTCAGCCACTGGTCGACGATGGCCAGGTACTCGTCCTGGCTGAAGGGATAGAAGCTGACCCAGAGGCCGAAGCGCTCGGACAGGGAGATCTTCTCCTCCACCACCTCGCCGGGATGGACCTCGCCGTCTTCGGTGTGGGTGTAGCTGAGGTTCTCCTTCATGTACTCGGGCAGGAGGTGGCGCCGGTTGCTCGTCGCGTAAATGAGCACATTGGGCGTGGACGCAGCCACCGAGCCGTCGAGGATGGACTTGAGCGCCTTGTAGCCGGGCTCGCCGTCCTCGAAGCTCAGGTCGTCGCAGAAGACCATGAACTTCTCCGGCCGGTCGGCGACGACCTCGATGATGTCCGGCAGGTCGGTCAGGTCGGACTTGTCCACCTCGATCAGGCGCAGGCCCTGGGCCGAATACTCGTTCAGGCAGGCCTTGATCAGGGAGGACTTGCCGGTGCCGCGCGCGCCGGTGAGGAGCACGTTGTTGGCCGGCAGGCCCTTCACGAACTGCAGCGTGTTGCGCTGGATCTTTTCCTTCTGGCCCTCGATCTCCTGCAGGTCCGACAGGGCGATGGACCCCACATGACGCACCGGCTCCAGCACGCCGTGGCCGCTTCCGCGCTTGCGGTAGCGGAAGGCGATGCTGGCCGACCAGTCGGGAGCGGACAGGGGCTGGGGCAGGACCTGCTCCAGCCGATCGATCAGCTGGCTGGCGCGCTCGATCAGGTGCTCAAATTTTTCGTTCATGAGGTGTCTGCTCCAGGGCCCGACGTGGAGCTGGCTTTGCCAGGCCACGAGTGGCGCCCCCTGGGGGGAGGCGCCGAAGGCGCTTCGGGGGGGTCAAGATCTGTAGTCGGCGTTGATGCTCACGTACTCGTGGCTGAAGTCGCAGGTCCACACCGTATCGACAGCCTGGCCACGACCCAGGCCCACGCGCACCGTGATCTCGCTTTGCTTCATCACCCGCTGGCCGTCCTCCTCGCGGTAGTCGGTCTTGCGGCCGCCACCGGTGGCCACATGCACGTCGTCCAGGTGCAGGTCGATGCGGGTCTGGTCCAGGTCGGCGATCCCGGCGTAGCCCACCGCGGCCAGGATGCGGCCCAGGTTGGGGTCGCTGGCGAAGAAGGCGGTCTTGACCAGGGGCGAATGGGCGATGGCGTAGGCCACCTGCCGGCACTCGGCGGCGTCACGGCCGCCTTCGACGCGAACGGTGATGAACTTGGTGGCGCCTTCGCCGTCGCGGACGATGGCCTGGGCCAGCTGGCGGGCCACCTGCAGCATGGCCTCGAACAGGGCCTTGCCTTCGGCGCTCTCCAGCGAGGTGACCGGCGCGTTGCCGGCCTTGCCGGTGGCGATGACGAGGAAGGAGTCGTTGGTGGAGGTGTCGCCGTCCACCGTGACCCGGTTGAAGGACCCTTCGGCCAGCGCATAGGCCAGGGGCTGGAGCAGCGCGGGGGCGATGGCAGCGTCGGTGGCCAGGTAGCCCAGCATGGTGGCCATGTTGGGGCGGATCATGCCGGCGCCCTTGCTGATGCCGGTCACGGTGACGGTGCGGCCGCCGAGGGTGACCTGGCGGCTGGCGCCCTTGGCCACGGTGTCGGTGGTCATGATGCCCTCGGCCGCGCGCAGCCAGTTGTCTTCCTTCGCGTCGGCGAGGGCAGCGGGCAGGCCAGCCTGGATGCGGTCGACCGGCAGCGGCTCCATGATGACGCCGGTGGAAAAGGGCAGCACCTGCTCGGGCGCGACCTCGAGCTTGCGGGCCAGGGCGATGCAGGTCTGGCGGGCGCGGATCAGGCCGTCCTCGCCGGTGCCGGCGTTGGCGTTGCCAGTGTTGATCACGATGGCGCGCAGGTCATGCCCGGCGGCCAGGTGCTCGCGGCACACCTGCACCGGGGCGGCGCAGAAGCGGTTCTGGGTGAACACGCCGCCGACGGCGGCGCCGGGTTCGAGCAGCATGACGGTCAGGTCCTTGCGGCCGGCCTTGCGCACGCCGGCCTCGGCCACGCCGATGCGAAGGCCCGGGACGGGCAGGAGTTCTCCCGCGCGGGGCGCGGACAGGTTCACGGGCATCTCGTACTTTCGGGGGAGGGGTCAGTTCTGGGCCCAGGGCAGGCCGCGCGCGCGCCAGCCGCCCAGGGTGTTGCGGTGAGCCTGGGCGTCGGGGTTGCCCTCGAAGCCCTCGAGGATGTTGTAGGCGGTGAGGCCCAGGTCGGTCGCCCGCTCGGCGGCGGCGATGGAGCGCACGCCGCTGCGGCACAGGAAGACGACCTTGCCGCCCGGGGGGACAGCCGCCTGAACCTGCTCGTCGAAGCGGGGGTTGGCCGCCATGCCGGGCCACTCCTTGATCGGGACATGGACGGAGCCGGGCACGAAGCCCACCCAGGCCACCTCGGCGCTGGTGCGCACGTCGACCAGGACGGCCTCGCCAGCCTGCCACCAGCGGCAGGCGAGCTCGGGCAGGACGTCGCCGGCATAGCCGGGCGCGGGGCGGATGTCGTCGGAGGGATCGGTCATGGGGCCTGATTTTGCCAGCGCACGGAGGAACCGGCGGCGTCCGCGGGTAGCGCAAGCCGGGCCGCCGGACAGGCTCCCCTCGAAATCATTACTCGGTCCCCGAGGGTTATTCACCCGGGGGATTTCGTCTCGGTGAAAACCCTCTTCTTAGTGATCATCTATTCCGTGACAGTGGATTGGCGTTTTGCACCGCAAACCCGAAAAGGAGACAAGCATGACCGAAGCCAAGAAGAAAACCACCGGCCGCCGCGGCGTCCTCAAGGGCGCCGCCGTCGCGGGCGCCGCGATGTCCGCGCCGATGATCGCCACCGCGCAGACCACCACCCTGCGATTCCAGAGCACCTGGCCAGCCAAGGACATCTTCCACGAGTACGCCAACGACTTCGCCAAGAAGGTCAACGACATGGCCAGTGGCCGCCTCAAGATCGAGGTGCTGCCCTCAGGCGCCGTGGTGCCCGCCTTCCAGCTGCTCGACGCCGTGGGCAAGGGCACGCTCGACGGTGGCCATGGCGTGGTCGCCTACCACTACGGCAAGAACACCGCCCTGGCCCTGTGGGGCTCAGGCCCGGCCTTCGGCATGGACCCCAACATGGTTCTGGCCTGGCACTACTACGGCGGCGGCAAGGCCCTGCTTGACGAGATCTACAAGTCTCTCAACCTGGACGTGACCTCCTTCCTCTATGGCCCCATGCCCACCCAGCCCCTGGGCTGGTTCAAGAAGCCGATCGCCAATGCCTCCCAAATCAAGGGCCTGAAGTTCCGTACCGTCGGCCTGGCGGTGGACGTCTTCAAGGAGCTGGGCGCCGCGGTGAACCCGCTGCCCGGTGGCGAGATCGTTCCCGCGCTGGACCGCGGCCTAATCGACGCTGCCGAGTTCAACAACGCCTCCTCCGACCGCGTCCTGGGCTTTGCCGACGTCGCCAAGAACTGCATGCTGCAAAGCTTCCACCAGAGCGGTGAGCAGTTCGAGATCCTGTTCAACGGCGCCAAGTACAAGTCGCTGCCGACCGAACTGAAGTCCATCATCGACTACGCGGTGCAGGCCTCCAGCGCGGACATGAGCTGGAAGGCGATCGACCGCAATTCGCAGGACTACATCGAACTCAAGACCAAGGACAAGGTCAAGTTCTACAAGACCCCGGACAGCATCCTGCAGGCGCAGCTCAACGCCTGGGACAAAGTGACCGCGGAGAAGGCCAAGGAGAACGCGATGTTCAAGAAGGTCATGGACTCCCAGCGCGCGTTCGCGCAGCGTGCGGGCTCATGGCAAAACGACTACATGGTCGACTTCAAGATGGCCTGGAACCGCTACTTCCGCCAGCCGGCCAAGAAGGCCTGAGCGCTGACGTGATGCGCGCCTGAAGCGCATCAGGGCCACCGGGACAGAACCGGTGGCCCTTTTTCGTAAAGAACCAAGCGGCCTTCGGCCGCGGGAGGAACAATGAAAAACATACTGCTGGCAGTGGATCGGGCATCCACTCGCCTCGGCCAGGCCTTCGCCTGGCTGATCGTCCTTCTGACCTGCCTGATCGCCTGGGAGGTCTTTTCCCGCTACGTGCTGAACGCGCCTCACGACTGGTCGCTCGACGCCCAGATCCAGATGTACGGGACGCTGTTCATGCTGGCCGGCGCTTACACCCTGGCCAAAAACGGCCACGTGCGTGGGGACGTCCTTTATGGGTTCTTCCGGCCGCGGACGCAGGCCTGGATCGACCTGGTCCTCTATGTGCTGTTTTTCCTGCCCGGCATCGTGGCCCTGACCTGGGCCGGCTGGAGCTTCGCCCAGGAGTCACTGGCGATCCGCGAGAGCACCTTCTCCGCGACGCCGCTGCCCCTATACCCCTTCAAGTTCATGATCCCGCTGTCAGGCCTGATGCTGTTGCTTCAAGGCCTGGTCGAGATCGTGCGCTGCGTGCAGTGCATCCAGGCGGGCGAATGGCCCTCGCGCGAGGAGGACGTCGAGGAAGTCGACGTCGACAAGCTCAAGGAAATGGTCAAGGCGGAAAGCGTCGACGGCCTCGGAACCCCGGGAGGCGCACGATGATCCGCATTCGCAAGGAACTCTGGTTCGGCTTCTCGCTGATGGCCCTGATCATCCTGGCCACGCTGGGAATGCTGGTGTCCGTCGAAAAGATCACCAATGGCCACCTGGGCCTGACCATGCTGGCCCTGGTCGTGGTGGCCATCATGCTCGGCTTCCCGACTGCCTTCACCCTCATGGGCATGGGCATGATCTTCACCTGGCTGGCCTACGAAGAAGACACCGGCAAGACGCTCACGCTGATGGTGCAGTCGGCCTTCAAGGTCATGGGCAATGACGTCCTGATCTCGATCCCGCTGTTCGTCTTCATGGGCTACCTGGTCGAACGGGCCAACCTGATCGACAAGCTGTTCCGAAGCCTGCACCTGGCCCTGGCCCGGGTGCCGGGCTCGCTGGCGGTGGCCACCCTGTTTACCTGCGCGGTGTTTGCCACCGCCACCGGCATCGTCGGGGCGGTGGTGACGCTGATGGGCCTGCTGGCGCTGCCACAAATGCTCAAGGGCGGGTATGACATCAAGGTGTCGGCCGGCGCCATCACGGCCGGCGGCTGCCTGGGCATCCTGATCCCGCCCTCCGTCATGCTGATCGTCTACGGCGCGACGGCCGGTGTGTCGGTGGTGCAGCTTTATGCGGGCGCCTTCTTCCCCGGCCTGATGCTGGCGGGCCTGTACGTGATCTACGTCGTGATCCTCGCCAAGCTCAAGCCGAACCTGATGCCTCCGCTGTCCGCGGAGCAGCGCTTCGTGCCGCTGCCGGCACCGCTGCAGCGCGTGTCCGAGCGCGTGTCGCGCCTGGCCCTGCCTGGCCTGCTGCGTGGCGGCTCGGTGGCCCAGGCAGAGCCTGGCTTCATGCGCCGCCAGTTGGTGGTGACGCTGCTGCCCGCGCTCTGCTTCCTGCTTGTGGCCGGCGCCGCCTGGCACCTGAACACCCGGCCCGTCGCCAGCGACATGCAGCCGGTGGCCGCCAGCGGCGACGGCGTGGCCGAGCCTGCGGGCGCCGAGTCCGGCGCCCAGGCACCGGGCGGGCTGGCCGAGCCGGCCGCTGCGTCCGCGGGTGTCCAGGAGCCCCCCGGCGCGGCGTCCGGCGGCCTGGCTGAGCCTCCCGGGGCAGCAGGCGGGTTGTCCGAACCGCCGGGATCCGGCGGCCTGTCCGAGCCCCCGGGCACCCTGAAGGAACCGGTGGCCGCCTCGGGCGGCGTGCAGGAGCCGCCCGAGGCGGCCACGGCCGAAGGCAAGGACGCTGCCACCGGCAACGCCCAGGCCAGCGCCGCACAGACCCCGGCTCTCGAGCGCACCCCGGCCACCAACGGCTACTGGATTGGCCTGGCGGTGGGCGCGGTGGCCCTGGCAGCCCTCTACGCGATCCTGACCTTCCAGCGCCTCGAGATCTTCAAGATGCTGCTGGCGAGCTTTTTCCCGCTGGTGATCCTGATCCTCGCGGTGCTGGGCTCGATTGTGCTGGGCCTGGCCACGCCGACGGAAGCGGCAGCGGTGGGCGCTTTCGGAGGCTACCTCCTGGCCGCCATCTACGCCGTCATCAACAAGCGGGGCGAGAGCCGAGGTCGCATCTTCAGCGCCTGGCTGCTGCTCTGGTCGCCGGCACTGGCGGCCATCGTCTGGTTCATCCTGCGTGACCAGGGGATGGCGCTGCCGCCGGTGCCGATGGTCCTGGGCACCGTGGGCGCGATCGGCGTCCTGGTCTGGCTCCTGCTGGCCTACCGGCAGTCGGGCCTGCAAACCGAGGTCAAGGAGTCCGTGCTGCTCACGGCCAAGACCAGCGCCATGGTGTGCTGGCTGTTCGTCGGCAGCGCGATCTTCTCCGCCGCCTTCGCCCTGCTGGGCGGCCAGGAGCTGGTCGAGCGCTGGGTGATGTCGATGAACCTCACCAAGATCGAGTTCCTGATCCTGTCCCAGGTGATCATCTTCATCCTGGGCTGGCCGCTGGAATGGACCGAGATCATCGTGATCTTCATGCCGATCTTCATCCCGCTGCTGGACAACTTCGGGGTCGATCCGCTGTTCTTCGGCCTGCTGGTGGCCCTGAACCTGCAGACGGCCTTCCTGAGCCCGCCGGTGGCGATGGCGGCCTTCTACCTGAAGGGGGTGAGCCCGCCGCACGTGACCCTGAACCAGATCTTCGCCGGCATGCTGCCCTTCATGGGTATCCAGGTCGTCGCGATCGTCCTGCTGTACGTCTTCCCGGAGATCGGGCTCTGGCTGCCGCAGGTGCTGTACGGGCGTTGAGCGGCCGTCCACCGGCCATGAGAAAGGGGCGCCCCGCGGGGCGCCCCTTTTTTTCGCTACTCGCGAGTAGCCGTCCCATTGACGTTGACGTAAACGTCAATTAACCTTGAGGGTTCAGGAGACAAGCCCCATGACCGACCTTTCCGCCGAATACCAGGCCCTGGCCAACTACCGCCCCAAGAACAAGGTGCGATTCGTCACCGCGGCCAGCCTGTTCGACGGCCATGACGCCGCCATCAACATCATGCGGCGCATCCTCCAGGGCATGGGCGCCGAGGTGATCCACCTGGGCCACAACCGCAGCGTGGACGAGGTCGTCACCGCCGCCTTGCAGGAAGACGTGCAGGGCATCGCGGTCAGCTCCTACCAGGGCGGCCACGTCGAATACTTCAAGTACATGGTGGACCTGCTGCGCGAGCGCGGCGGCGCCCACATCCAGGTCTTTGGCGGCGGCGGCGGGGTGATCGTGCCGGCCGAGATCCGCGAGCTGCAGGCGTATGGCGTGGCCCGTATCTACAGCCCCGAGGACGGCCAGCGCATGGGCCTGGCGGGCATGATCGGCGAGATGGTGATGCGCTGCGACCAGGACCTGTCCGCGCACGCCCCCCAAAAGCTGGACGCCATCCAGGGCCACGGCGAGATGGCCTGGCGCGCGCTGGCGCAGCTCCTCACCGCGCTGGAGAACGGCGCGGCCGACGCCGGCCTCATGGCGCAGGTCAAGGCCGACGCCGCCCGGCGCCAGGTCCCGGTCCTGGGCATCACCGGCACCGGCGGCGCGGGCAAGTCCTCGCTCACCGACGAACTGATTCGCCGCCTGCGCCTGGACCAGGACGACAACCTGCGGGTGGCCGTCATCTCCATCGACCCCTCGCGCCGCAAGAGCGGCGGCGCCCTGCTGGGTGACCGCATCCGCATGAACGCGATCAACCCGTGGCGCCGGCCGGCCTCCGGGACGACCTCCTCCGACAACGGCAGCCGCGTCTTCATGCGCTCGCTGGCCACCCGCGACTTCGGCAGCGAAATCTCCGCCGCCCTGCCTGAGGTGATCGCCGCCTGCAAGGCCGCCGGCTTCGACCTGATCGTGGTCGAGACCTCCGGCATCGGCCAGGGCGACGCCGCCATCGTGCCGCACGTGGACGTGCCCATGTACGTGATGACGCCCGAGTTCGGCGCCGCCAGCCAGCTCGAGAAGATCGACATGCTGGACTTCGCCGAGTTCGTCGCGATCAACAAGTTCGACCGCAAGGGCGCCTCCGACGCCCTGCGCGACGTGGCCAAGCAGGTGCAGCGGAACAAGGAAGCCTGGACCGTGCCGACCGAGCAGATGCCCGTCTTCGGCACCATGGCCGCCCGCTTCAACGACGACGGCGTGACCGCCCTGTACCAGGCGCTCAAGCCGCGCCTGCAGGCCCTGGGCCTGAAGGTGGGCGAGGCCCGCCTGCCGCAGGTGAGCGTGCGCCACAGCACCAACCAGACCCCGGTGGTGCCGCCGGCGCGCACCCGGTATCTCGCCGAGATCTCCGACACCGTGCGCGCCTACAAGAAGCGCGCCCGTGCCCAGGCCCGCCTGGCCCGCGAGGTGCAGCAGCTCGAAGCCTCGGCCCGCATGCTCATGGCCGAGGGCGCCGACGTCGGCGCCGCCGAGAGCGCGGTGGACGCGGCGCGCAAGCTGGCCGCCCAGCGCCAGGAGCGACTCGACGCCGACGCGCGCAAGCTCCTGCAGCAGTGGCCGGAGATGGTCAAGGCCTACGCCGGCGACGAGTACGTGGTGAAGATCCGCGACAAGGAAATCCGCACCGCGCTCACCACCAAGAGCCTCTCGGGCACCACCATCCGCAAGGTGAGCCTGCCCCAGTACGAGGACCACGGCGAGATCCTGAAGTGGCTGATGCTGGACAACGTGCCGGGCAGCTACCCCTACACCGCCGGCACCTTCGCCTTCAAGCGCGAGGGCGAGGACCCGACCCGCATGTTCGCCGGCGAAGGCGCCCCCTTCCGCACCAACCGCCGCTTCAAGCTGGTGTCCGAGGGCATGCCCGCCAAGCGCCTGTCGACCGCCTTCGACTCGGTCACCCTCTACGGCAACGATCCCGACCTGCGCCCGGACATCTACGGCAAGATCGGCAACTCCGGCGTGTCGGTGGCCACGCTGGACGACATGAAGGTGCTGTACTCCGGCTTTGACCTGTGCAACCCGACCACGTCGGTCTCAATGACCATCAACGGGCCGGCGCCGTCCATCCTGGCGATGTTCATGAACACCGCCATCGACCAGCAGGTCGAGAAGTTCAAGGCCGACAACGGCCGCGAACCCACCGACACCGAGTACGCCAAGATCCGCGCCTGGGCCCAGGCCAATGTGCGCGGCACGGTGCAAGCGGACATCCTGAAGGAAGACCAGGGCCAGAACACCTGCATCTTCTCGACCGAGTTCAGCCTGAAGGTGATGGGCGACATCGCCGAGTACTTCGTGCACCACGACGTGCGCAACTTCTACTCGGTGTCGATCTCGGGCTATCACATCGCCGAGGCAGGCGCCAACCCGATCTCGCAGCTGGCCTTCACCCTGTCCAACGGCTTCACCTTCGTGGAGGCCTACCTGGCGCGGGGCATGCACATCGACGACTTCGCGCCCAACCTG
>JACCDH011335096.1_pt1 | contig 24250 bp, 19 predicted proteins | sample 7442481 | NCBI WGS metagenome assembly JACCDH01 (sample SAMN15323433, study PRJNA562643) | freshwater metagenome | isolation source: river surface water | place: USA:Blue River Watershed | collected 2017-08-15
CCGCTCGTCGAGCAGGGAACCTCTCGGCCGCTCGTCGAGCAGGGAACCGGTCGGCCGCTCGTCGAGCAGGGAACCTGTCGCCCGCTCGTCGAGTAGGGAACCTGTCGCCCGCTCGTCGAGTAGGGAACCTGTCACCCGCTCGTCGAGTAGAAAGACGAGTAGTCGCGCGTCGAGCAGGGGTGCCGTCGCCCGCTCGTCGAGCAGGGATGCCGTCGGTCGAACTCAAAGTCCCGCGAATAGGACTTCTCGCTCTAATAGTGTCAAACGCGAATCTCCTACCCAAGAAGTTGCTGCGCCAGTGCGTCGGACACGGGGTCGCAAGGCCGATGCAACAGTTACGCCGGCGGTTCGAAAGTCGCCTCGCACACAAGTCGGTCAACCTTCGTCTAAGCCGCGGAAAAAGAAAACGACTGGTAAAACCCAAAAACCATCGGCTGCTGTTGAACCACGTCGGTCAAAGAGGTTGGCAGCGCTGGCTAAGTAATAAGCAAATGTGAACCAAGAATTTTGAAAGATAAAGAAGCCCCAACTTGGGAAAAAAAGCAGATTTAATATCGGAACAAACATAAAAAAAAGTCAGAATTATATTTCTTTTACACGTAAAACCCACGACTTTTCCTGCGTGTTTCTTGGAACCAATCTTGCAAAAAAATGTGTTGTACTCGTTGGGAATCATTGTACTTTTTTTGTGGACTACTCACTTGCTTTTTTTAAAAAAAATGTAGATTAAAATCATTAAAAAAAAATCATTTTTCTTTTTTTTTGTGTGAAAAAAAAGAGAGCCATCGGTTCCAATGCGCCAAAAGCAAACGAATCTTTTTGTGATTATCCAGAGTGGGCAGAACACCCATGTTTCGTCGGTCCGCGTAAATCCAAATGTAAAAGACGATCTTGTAGAATATCTGGACCGTGTGGTTTTGGCTGTCAACAATCAGAATGAGCAGCAGTTTGTTAAAAAGTTGGCGTTTGAGTACCAAGCTTGGCTGCAAACCAAACAAAACACGTTTTCTCAAGAGAACGAACTGTTCTGGCGTCTAGTCTCAACGTACGCTCTGCGGGGCATCGATCAATTTGCCGTCCGAATGTTTGCAAAAAACGTGGTTGTCATGCATATCTTTCTTCCGTTTATTCAATCCAAAATACCGGTATCCGTGTTTGAAGACCACGAGCTCCAGGCGTTTGACACACTGTTTCGAAGTCCTGGAAAACTTGTGGTCAACGTGTCGGGCGAGTGGTGTGGACCATGTCGGAGAATTTACCCAACGTTTGAAAACCTCGCGAAAACTCACCACGAATCCGACGTGACGTTTGCGAGAGTGCTAGTGAAGCAAACCTCGGAAAGCTTCGCCAAGGTTAGACCGTGGTTCGACGTTTGTTCAATCCCGACGTTTGCGTTCGTGGTCGACGGTCAAGTCCAACTCTTGTCTTCCGACATGGACGCAGAAAAACTCCAACAAGAAGTCCACAAATTTATCGAGGCTTAATAACAACAGCGTCTGAGTACGCGCACTCCACGCACAACGTACGGTCATCGGAGCGTGTCCGTATCGCGAGTGTACACGAATCGTTAAAGTCACACGACAGATCGAACATGACCAGCGACCGCCGGTCATCGAACGAGCCGTCGATAAACATGTAACCTGTGACAGGGGTCAGGCGAATGATGTGCACAAGAAGACGCCAGCCGTAGCCGCCACCCGGTGCCGCAAACATGTGATCGACGTGCGTCACGACCCCCGATCGAAAAACGCACCCGATGGCCGTTGTGGCTCCGGCGTCCTCCGCCGAACCAAAGGCGGTGACAAGACATTCGTCAAAGTCGGATTCAAGTCGCGTGGTTAGCACGTGACCTGCGATGGTTTCGTCGACGGATGTCGTGCTAGGACCGCGGGAAATACCCGCGTTTCTTGACAAAAACATGCGCCCTTCGACCCCAGCGCTCCAGACGACGCGCGAATTGCCGTCACTAGACATAACCGCGCGGTCGGGTGCGAACGTGGGCCCGAAATGTTCCTGTAAAACCGAACGAGGGGCGATCGCCTCGCTAGTCACAGCCGCCTGGTTTATGCGGACAAGACCAACTGGCTGCAGTGACACGACTCCGACGACCGTTCTGGAAACGGCGCGCCTTGATGCACTACCGACGATTATCTGACCACTGGAAAGCGAGGGGAATCCAGGTTCGGCGGGGAGTGGTGACCATACGAAACCGCTGCCGTTAAATGTAAAGACTTGGTTTTTGTCGGTCGGTGGTAACGATATCTCTGAGGTCAACACGGCACCGGATGGTCCACCACCGAGTATTGACGCCGGTAATATCGGCGCCAGGTCAAGAAAGGGTGTGTTGATCAAACCTTGGTTGAACGCAATGGATACTGCCTGCGACGAAAATTTGTTTGGCAAAGAAATGGTGGGTTTCAACAAGTTAAAATCGTGACTAGGCCAGATATTCAGAACAACTACCATAATTGTAGAAACCCATATGAGAACGAATAATAATAGAATTATGTTGATTCCGGTCATTGGAATTTTATTTATGTTTACCTTGACCGCTGTTTTTTTTTCACTACACCCATGAGTTTCATTGGCTTTGTCTCAAATACTTTCTGAGTTCGACCCAAGTTGAGTTTTAAAACTTGGCTCAGACATTTTTGCTTTGTACTTTTTGTATTATTATACCACCCGGCCTTTCTCCTTTAATATTCGTTACCCGTTCAGTCATAATCCACGCCATCACCTTTCTCTATCCCATCGCCTTCAAAACCATCGCCTTCAAAACCATCGCCTTCCAAACCATCACCTTCCTCTTCATCACCTTCCTCTTCATCATCTTCCTCTGCATCACCTTCCTCTGCATCACCTTCCTCTTCATCACCTTCTCTCTTTGTATTTGGATCCAAGTGATTCTTTACTGTCCCATTTTTTGCTTCTGTATTTCCAATGTTGTTATTTTTTGGATCGCCCGAACCCACCGCGCCTTGTGCCTTAGGAGGGGTCACGTTTGGAAGAACTGCTTTTGTATTTGCATCCTTTTTTTTGGTAAAGTATCGATAGGCAAGTAACGCAATAACGACAATACCGACAAACACAAGAATAGTACCAATAGACATCACGGAAATAATGTGTTTCTTTTTGTTAAAACGCAACACGTCCAAAATTATACTTTTTTTCCAGTGTCCGAGTATTTTTGAAAAAAAAACAAGAACTGCCCTTTTTTTTTGAAACAAAGTCTACCCGCCGCGGGTCTTTTGTCTTTTGCGCAAGACCAATGAACGCGCGCCCCAAAGAAGTGCCAAAAACACCAACAACGCCATAATGCCGACAATGACAAAGAAAAAGAGTCCGAAGCGCACCTCGGAAGTTTGAATTTGCGGTGTTTCTTCCACCGCCAAAGGTTGGACGGGCCCAACCTTTTCGAGGTTAAAAACAGTCCCATTGCAAACCACTTCTTGGAACCCTTGCATCAGAATCTGATTTCCGTGAATGCTCAGAGTTTGGGAGCACAACTTTGCTGAACAACCCGTCGCTTGCGGTTTGGTGCGGTACGCTCGTCCGCGACTCGTGCTACACGTGCTTGTAAAACAATGGGACGGTAGGTCTAAGCCCGCGAACTGCGACTGGAGCTTTTTCTCCTCGAGAATGCACTCGCACGTGTCCAAAAAGTCGGGCTCGTCGACCAGCCGACCGGTGTCCAGGCACGTCTTGCGCATGACGGAGTCGCAGACTTCGGAACCTTGCGTGTACCGCTGAATAGGGACCCCGGCGACGGTCAAACCCCGCGTGCACCAGATGCTTTGAAGCGTGTCAAAGTCCACCTCCCGGCTCCCGTCGACAAGCGTGAGTTTAAAATTTTTGATGGAACCCTCGATCTTGGGCACGTCACCACCGCACGTGCAGGAGCTCTGCAATGTGCGCAACACAAAATTGTTTGTTTTGATGCACCCCCCGGCAACCCCTGGGCGACAGTCCCCGGTGCATGGTAACAGCGCCGGACAGAAGCGCTCCTTGAAATCCAGGTTCGAGGAGCTCATTGTTTCTTGTGCGTTTGCGATGCAACTGCACGCCTGCGCAAAGGTGCCAGGGACGACGCTGAGGTTTCCCGGGCACGTGGTCATACCCCTCGGGACGTTGGAAAAAAAATCCCTAGCCGCGGGGCGGTTGTTGCGAAGGGCCACGTACGCGGCCGTCTCGATGCTCAGACGGCCATTGGTAATCGTATAGTCGCAAACACTCTCTCTTTCTAGAATACCAGAGGTGTCCAGGTGACCGTTGATGTCGGACACACGACAGGACGGCCATCGGTTCGTGAATCTCTCGTTGGGTGATATCCGTGCTACGTTGACGCCGATGAACGAAGGGTAGAAGGGGGAGTTACAGGACACCATGGACTTTAAAAGCTTGCCGTCGTCTGTAAAGTTTTCGACCCCAACCAATGGGAAAAGACACTTTCCATCGATAACCCCTGGTTCGCAGACGTCCTCGCCCTTGTTCGGGCACGCCGCGCTGTTCCAGATTAAGGCGTCTTCTTTGGTTTTGCCGGTGTCCGCGATAATGTTCTTGTCAATTTTGTCACCGTACAAATTCAACTGCCCAAACTCTTGGATCCTTGCCGGCAACCGACTCGGTACCGTCTCACCTGGGCTCAAGTCGTTGGCTACAAATTCGATGCGAAGGTTCGGTGAGACAATCATGCTTTGGATATACGGCACCGGGCAATCTGCGACTCTAGTGCTCGAACACACGTCCGCGCGAGTGTACACTTTGGCGTACGTTCGATCGATAAAGCTAAAATCCGGCGGCCACTTGTGACCGGTGCAATCTGTACCGCTAAAAAAAATTGGAAGCGGGGAACCACCACCTTCGAAGTGGTCCACGAGTTGCGCGATATGGATTCCACAACTCATGCTTGTAGGGGTTTTTTTTTGTTTAAATACGCTTGGCGCCTCAGACTTGACCCTTTTCTTTAAAATTGCACAGATTTCGTTCGCTCTTTTTCCATTTAAAAAAAAAAAATGTTGCGTCCAACCCCGACTTCATGCACTCTTGTACCTGCGGTTTTTTTCTCAACCGGAAATCACTCCGTGGTTAAAAAAGCAACAGTTTGTTTTGAAAAACAACTGCTTTGAGCTTTTTCTTTACGAAACAAACGTCGTTACAATTCTTTGTTTCGTCGGAACCAGGTTCCAGCAAACAAAAGTAAGAATAAATACAAAAACACAAAACCACAGGAGCTTGGAATGATAGTACGGACTTATGCAGGCCACTTTACTTTCAAAAAAGCCAGGCGTATTGAAAGGATCTCGCATTTTTTTTTCTGACAGAAAAAAAAGCACTAAGGCTATTTTTTTTGGCAAACGAAGATTTGATAAAAAAAAACGGACAGTTTTTTTTTAATATAACAGTTACCGTCAGCAAAGATCGCGGATGAGAGATGGTACAGTCACTGTATTTAATCGTCACGGAAAAAGCCTGACGTCTAAATCGTGGTTTAGGCTCATGACCATATTTTTTTAAAAAAAACCCGGAATCATAGGGCATGTTTGTAAAAACCTTGGCGATGTCGGACCGAAAAAATGTGCAATTTCTTTTTTTTTTAAAAAACAAAGCTTCATATTTCAACAATGGCGTGCTCGAACGACACCATGGAGAATACTCTTACATGTGCACTGATGCAAGAATGCCTTTGTGGAGACCTTGCAACCGTCATCTCGTTGATCGACAGCCGGGCAACGGCGCACTACCAAACGGAGACTGGCGATTCCCCTTTAAAGCGCGCGTGTCGCAACGAAATCTCGGCGTCGTCAATTGTCAACCATCTTTTGGGACTTGGAGTTGACCCGAACCCTGACGGTGACATGGGCGGTTGTGCGTTGACCGTTGCCATTCTTTGCAACAACAGGTCTGTGGTCAACCTCTTACTTGAGGCACGTGCTGATTTGGATACAAAAGACGATCATGGTTGGACACCTCTGATGCACGCTTCCAAATGGGTCAACAGCAAACGCGGTTTACACATTTTACGATCTCTGCACCCGGCCAACGCCATGAAAGCGAACCATCGGGGAGAAACGGCCCTCTCCATCTGCGCCAGGCACGCGTGTCCGGAGTTCGTTGGGGCCGCCCTTAACTTTTTGACTTTGATCGGAAGCCCCGTCAATGCCACGGATAAGTTAGGCAAAACGGCTCTTATGAACGCCGTTATTAATTCTCGAGAAGCGGTGGAAACGCTTGTCAATACCGCAAATGTCAACATCAACGCGGTTAACTACATTGGATGGACAGCGCTCATGTACGCGGTGGAAGAGTCTGCGGGCAAATCCAGTGATGTCATTGTAAAAATGTTAATCGACAGCAAGGCAGACGTCCGCGTTCAGGATAGCCAGGGATGGAACGCTCTTATGATCGCGGCCCGATTCTCAAACAAGACGTCAAACTTAAACACCGTCAAAATGCTGGTCCCGCTCTCAGATTTAACACAAACTTCAACCGAAGGATGGACACCATTGATGCAGGCTTGTCGTTTTGCGACTACCGACTCAAACGTGCAAACGATCGAGTGCCTCCTAGACGCGGGTATCAACGTAAACGCGCAGTCAGTGGCAGGGTGGACAGCGCTTACCGTGGCCATCGCTTGTCGTGAGGGTAGGGCGGCGGTGCCATTGCTTCTCAAAAGAGGTGCGAACCCGCATTTACGAACCAAGTACGGTAAAAACGCACTTGACCGAGCCGTGGCGACTTGTCAATGGAAACACGGTTACGACATTCTGCAACTTTTGGCGCCGTACAAGTGTGAACTACGCGAATCACTACCCGAAGACGCCTTTGCGCGGTCGCTGGTTTTAACTATTCTTGGAAAAACACAAATTTAAAAAAAACCAACGGACCCGCGCTTTTGAAAAAAAACACCAATGGACCCTCGCTTCTTTTAATAAAAAAAAAGAACTGCCCTTTCACCCCAGATGGCAATCCCGATCGCTATTATAATCGTGGGTTCAATTATTTTGCTTTTCACTATTCTCTTCATTTATTTCCGTGGTCGAGCAATAATATGGTATCTTTCTGATAAATGTGGGCTTCCCCCATGTGAAGGCAGAATGGGTACGGGTCGTCGCTGTCATTGTACCGTAGTACTACCCACATTCACGGAGGTTATTCTTGGTAAGGATTGGGGCTAAGAATTGGTGGGACTCAACACACTCTTCGACGAACATAACAACAATGCTAGTTTAACACACCTTGCAACATTTGACTTTCTAGGTTTAACTAACCATTGTACATATTTTGATTCGCTTCTTCCTTGTCTTTTGGTTTGCATAAATATTGTATGCCTTCAAATGTGGAGAGTGTCACTTTACGAAAACAATGATCCGGACACCCCATTGGTTAAAAATTTGAGACAGTGTTTAATGAGTTTAAAGATATAAAGACGACTTTGCGCGGTCGCTGGTTTTGACAATTCTTGAAAAAAAAACAAGTGTAAAAGCCCACGGAACCTCTCTCAAAACAAGTCAACAAACCTCGGCCCCCTTTTTTTTGAAAAAAAAAGCCAACGGACATTGGCCAAAAGTTAGTCAAACAAGTTAAAAAATCGGCCACCACGTAAATTTGTCTGTTGTTTCTTTCTCTCTCTCTCTCTCTCTGGTTTTTTAATAAAATTCTTGAAAATTGTCTGTTTTCAAATGTCGAGAGTGTCCCTTTACGAAAACAGCGATCCGAGCACCCTTGGTTGGAAATTCGAGACAGTGTTTAATGAGTTAAAAGATATGTCTCAAGTTTTGCTGACGGTGATGTGTAACTCCCGGTTTGCAAATACCAACGATCGTCAAGCCGTGTATTTTTTGGTTGAGAGCATCGAAAAAAGTACGCACTCGTTAAAGAGGATATGTAAAATACTAAACTCGAATTTCCGTGAATGGATGGGTCCGTGGAAACATTCGTTTCAAAAACACGCTCAATCCTGGCCTTTGCACGAATGTTGCATTTGTTACTCGTACCAACCTGGCATTGACTTTTGTGAGAACCGGCATTTTATTTGTTTGGAGTGTTTTCTGGTGTTGTACTGGACCGCTTCTAAAGATACCCGCAGAGCGACGGTCGCTTGCCCTCAATGTCGTCACAAACAAAGTATCAACGAGATATTTCTTCGAATATCCCGTGTGGAACCGTTAGACTAAATGAAATGAGAGTTTTGTTTTGCACCAAACCATCAAAAACTAAAAATTCCAGCCGGTTGATTGGGGAAAATAGCCGTTGTTTTCAACAGACCCGGGTTGTTGGCTATAGGTCCGGGTAACCGGTGGCTGTCTTTGTAATGGAACATTGTTCCGTTGACCGCGTATGTGGTATACAGCATTTTGTGATGGGTCGTAGTTGCCTCGTTCATGCATAAACGTTTGTGACCTAGGTTTCTCCATGTTTGTGAAACGGTCTCTAGACTTGTCATAGTTTGCATTAAGCATTGTCGGATGGCCCGACTGTTGCGTTTTAGGATTTTCAAACTGTGACGTTGTCGTATTGTCAAACTGTGACGTTGCCGTATTGTCAAACCGTGACGTTGTCGTATTGTCAAACTGTGGCGTTGGCGTATTGTTCGACATTGCATTCTCAGGAGTTTTTATGACGGGGTCACCAAGCGTTTTTATGTAAGCAAGAACTTTGACACAACCTGTGACTGTTAACACTGAACCAAGGATAGCTAAAAGCATTGAAAAAAGCCCAAGGAGTCTTCTCGAAGCTGAGAGTCGACCGTTGGCGACATCCACCAAAGTGACGACACCGTCGACGAATAAAATCAAGCATGTTAAAGAAACAAGGGTTGCTATAAGTATCAACCACCGTTTAGCAAGCATTTTTAAAAAAAAAAGAAGCAGAGGCTGTTTTTTTTCTTGTTTTTTTAATCCAACCAAGACCAATGTGATTTTTGTTTAAAATATTTTTATTTTAGACAGGGAACAAAATGTTTTTGGACAACTTGGATAGTTTTTTTAAAAAAAAAAAAAATCTATTCTGGCGCCACCTGAGCAACTTTTTTCCGCATCTTCTCCCTCAAGAAGTTGGCCAGCACAATAATAAACACCGCGAGAGTTACGACCGTAAATGCAACAGACACTACGGCAAACGTGTGACCTGTGTCACCAGGTGATGTATGAAACACCACCAATGAAGCGTTTATCAACCCTACGAAAGTCATAACCGTTCCTAAACCCATCAATAGCTTTTCCTTGTTTATGAGCGCACTTGCTCTAGCTTGTAAACGGTCCATGTTGTTGTTTTTTTTTTAAATTTGGGACTGAGGAAATTTTGGTATGATTTTTTTTTTTCAAACAGGAGCTATGGAATCATCCGTTTTTTTCTGAGATCGCAGGCTTTGGTACAAAGACTGCGCTTTCATGAAAAAGCTCTCCGTGGTCATTTTGGATTTTTCGACGTTGCACCCTACTGCGAGTGCAAACACGCCTTGAGCGTACGCGTTCCGGTTTAGGCCTTTGAGTAGTTTTGGGGTGGACCTTATTTTGTCGATGAGCATGTTGGCCAGAACGCAGAACACTTGTGCAAAAAAAGACTCCACCATGGATCGGACAAACATTTCTTGGAGCGATATCAAAACAATTTCAATGGTTGCCAGTGGTATTTCGGGAATGTACACTAGAAGTTGGATCTGAATCATGTACAAAAGAACATATTCCTCGTCTTGACAAAGATATAGCACATCTTTCGGTTTTAAGGCAAACTCTTGTGAATAACTTTCTGGCAAATCATTGGTGTGCGAAATAGGAAAATTCCACGGCTGCGGTCCGTTGTGGAACAACTTCTTTTGTCTAATTTCAGCCGCGATTCGTTGAACAAATATTTTTTGAAATTCGACCGGCTGGTTCGTGAGGGTTTGCACCCTTGCGGGTCTCTGGACCAACGGTTTAGTCTCTTTGGGACGATCGGGTTTGGCTGCTTTGATGGTTCCAGGGCTTTTGTACGTTTCTTCGGTTTCATGCCGTTTTTTTTGGCTGGCAATGTACTTGCCGCGCCATGTGTTCACGTCGACCCGAGCGTTTTCCTCGATTTTTTCTTCGGGCTCCAGCACATAGTCTTGACCTCCCTTGGACCCGGAACCGTCCAACGGGGCGACTACGAAAAACGGGTGTTGGAGAAGTACGGGGTGGTGTGGGGTTCCGAAAAACCGGAACAAGTGAGCGTCGTACTGTCTTAAAAAATGCACAGCGAATGGGACCGTGCGCTGATGCAGGAAGCAAGCCTCGACAAATTCGGTCGACGTCATGTCTCGAAAAAAGTTTTTGCGGTTCCGACGGTCGAACTCAAGGGCCGATATCTCAATTGAGTTGATGAGAAACGCGTCAAAGTCGTCCGGTGGTTCAAGAGTCAACAGTTCAGAAAACATGGCAACGTCCGGTGGTTCCGGTTTGGCACATAGGGTTTCAGTGAGCGTGTCGCGCATGGTTCGTCCCAAATACTCCTCAAAATCGGCAAACATGCCGTCTTGAGTACTCAGTATCTCAAAGGCTTTAAAACGCATACTACCAAAGGACCAACTTTCGCGAGTCAACGTCAAGAGACTTTTTCGAGTAGGCTTGTCGGAGACACGAGTCTTGGTGAAATCAATCAATGCGATTCTTATTTGAGCATCACGAACACCAAAGTCCAAAATCGTCATTTTTCTCGTTATTGCTCTTTTTTTTCGTCTAGATATATCTTTTCAGAAATACCCATTCGTGATTATTTGCACCACCTTTGTCGTTTCGATTTTTTTTTTCTAATTATGCTTTTTAAAAATACACAAAAAAAAGCAATATCTTAAAAACAAAATGATTGATGTCAAACAATGGATTTTCAGGAACCAAACCACCATGCGACAAATAGCCGATAAAAATGGACATGCGTTACTCCCAGAAGACATGGCGAAAGCTTTGCCTCAGAAATTTAATATGCTAATACCTAATGGCTTGTACGTAAAAGATGAGGGTCTCTATTGCATGTACGACGTAAATCCAAACGTGGAAATTGGTATTCTCGCAGACGACAATATACTATCGAATAATATCCCGATTCTGCGCGTGCGTGAACGTTCAAATAACGAAGATTCTAACCTTCGCGTTCATTATAAAGGTCGAACAAAATCCATGGTCACTTGTTTCTTTGTCCCCGCGCATCAGGAGTTTGTGTTTAACAAAGATCAATTTTGTCCTGTTTGGAGCTCTTCCTCACGCGTTATCAGCATAACTAAATTTTTGAAACAAGTCCCGAGAGAACCTCTGCCTTTGGAACTCGAACTCGGATTACAGGTTTTTAGAAACCAAAATGCAAACTGTTATGCAAACACGGTGTTGGCAGCGCTTTTTACTGACCCGTCCATTTTTATGGAAACCCTGTTTAAGTCACGAGAGGATCGTATTGGATCGCACATTGCCTTGCTACGCGATTCGCTGCTCGGCAAAAGACAGCGAATACCAAGCAGTGTAAACTTGTTTATCTTGTTCCAAGAGTTCAGTCATTTGAGCAAATACGGTTGTCGGTTTGAAGACACAAATGAATTTTTAACGCGATTTCTTAGTCTCTACTACATGAAGAACCTCATTAAAATCATAGATAGAACAGCGGTGATGTCGGAAGATGTTCAGGATCCACGTTACGTCATTGTACAAAGGTTCGCACAACACCAAGAGTATGAGGTATCCGAAACGTTGGTGGTGTCGGAAAAGCAATTCAGACTCCACGCCGCGGTGGTTCAAGTCAATGCTCACTTTGTTTGCGCCTTTAATATTCGAGGGATTTATTACTTTTACGACGATTTAAAACCTACGTTAACCGAAATCGGAAACTTTGAGAATTTGTTGTCGTTAAATTTTTCTAGACAAGGTGTGACTTCTCTAAGCAAACATGGACGGACGTTCTTTTACACCCCTGACAGGGAAACGGAAGGGTATGAATTAACACATATGAAGGCCCTTCAAATGGAACATCAACAACAAGAATCTCGTGATGAACAACTTCATGTCAAACGAGAGTCCGTGCGACATTGGCTGTTTAAGGCCAATGAAAAAAAGTATCACCCTTGGATCCAATGGTCGCAGTCTTTTAAGAGCAAACAACACCAAACCAAACCTCGGTGGATGCCCGAAAAACTGTGGCGCGCTCTTCCCGAAGAATGCGTGTTAATGACAGAAACAGGACTTTACATTCGAAATGTGCCCCAAAAAAATTTAGGACTCTTCTGCTTGTTTGATTTGAACGCGAGTGTCAACATTGCACGTTTCAATGGTCGGGTCATAATCAACAATTCGCCATCCTTCAAAAATGAATATGCCTTGCAGATTATGGAAAACCAGTTTATTGATCCGTTCCCAGACGGGGGCCCGAGGGAACCTAATTCTGAGAACATCGCCGCTTTTATCAATGAACCTGGACAGAATGAAGTGGCCAACGTCTGCGCGATCAAGTCCAAAAGGAAGAGGTCAGACGCGTCCGTCGATATAGTTACGTGCCGACGCATTATTGCCCATACCGAAATCACCCTTTACTACGGGGAACGTTATGCCCGAAACTATGTCGTCGGTCAAGATTGTGCAAATATAGACGAAAACCACCGCGGTTTAGATATGATCCATTTTATGCGAACCCCGCCATTGCGATCACTAGACCCACTCGAACTACGTTTGGACCTCCAATGTCTGTCCAACGTTTTAAACAGCAGTTATTTGGACACCGTTTTAATGGCGCTGTTTACCGACCCAAGCCACTTTTTGGCGACCATGTGGAAACAAAGGACCGATGAATTTGGCGGGTACATGCAAAGGCTGCGCTCTTCCGTTGTCAACATTGTGGATCGAATCGAGAACAGCTTGGATTTAAGATCCATTATGCAAAGGTACAGATCCTTGCATAAATTTTCGGATTGGACGTTGCGAAACCCCGCCGATTTTCTCGTCGGTGTTTTGGATCGATACGCAGTTTCGAGAAGCAGTGTCATTAAAAATGTGACCAGTGGGACGACCAAACAAAAATACACGTCTCTCCTTTTTCGCACAGACGAACAAAACTACAGCGTGCTGGAATCAGTCGCGCTCAATGGAGCTGGGCAAGTCAAAGAAACCATAGAAAAGGCATTTTATCACATTGTCTACGTTCAAAGAACACGCTTTTCACCCGTCGATCTTAACCGTTCTGTCGTGATTGATAACCAAAGGTACGAGTTACACGCCAGCGTTCTTTTTATACCTCCGGCCCATTACACGTGTGTTTTTAAAAGGCAAGATGACTACTATTTCTACGACGGTAACATCAAAGGCGACATTATAAAAAGAATCGGCGATTTCCAAGCGCTGATAGATTTCAATAAGTATTCTCGTGAGAATCTAAACATTGCAATAAACACTCATGGCATCCTTTTCTTTTACACACCGGTACTTAACCATCGGAGCAGCGATGTTTTTCAGCGATACCAAGAAAGGCAAAATGAAATCAGTCATCGAGATATGCAATCCATGGTGTTTCCTCAACACATTGTCAATGAGCATACGAGTCGTGTAAGACGCTTGCTAGATGTCGAGAAAGAAATAAACATGGTTTTACCACGCGATGGTGAACCATACACGAATTGCGTTTTGGTGGCACTCTTTACTGAATCGACGTTGATGAACCACTTGGCTTTAATAAACGAGAACCAGGCCAAGAACAAGTGGACAGACTTAATGGCGCATTTCAAGACTTTGTTGTTTAGAAATGACGGAAGTGATGTTTACGCCCCGTATTTGGATTTCCATGATTCAGATCCTCTCGAAGTGATTCTCGGTGTTCCAGGATCGTTGCAAAATCATGGCATAAACTACCAAAAATTGGGTTTTGAACAGTTCATGTCGCTCGGTTCTCTCAAGGATGTGCACTCATCATTGATTGTCAACCTCACGAGCCCTCCGGTGCAAGGTGACATACCGGTGATAATTCAGGGTTCGGAGCACAACACTTTGTTTTTACACGCGGTGGTATATTCAGAGAATAACGATTTCGTTTGCATTTTCAAAATCTCAGGTGTTTTATACAAGTACAAACCTTTTCACAAAAAATCCGAGCCGTTTCTATCGAGAATCAACGAAGACATAATAAAAATTAAAAATACTTGGATGCCGACGGCAAAAGTCCTGGTGTATGCACTCTTAGAAATGGATCATTTAGCTTCAGAACCCGCGCTATTGCAACCCAGCCGATTGGACATGGATCCTTTACTTTCAGAACACACGCCGTTACAACCCGGCCCAACGCCGGTACAACCCGGCCCAACGCCGTTACAACCCGGCCGATCGAAATCTGATTTTTTTGGTTCAGAAAGCACGCCATCATCACAACCTCGTCGATCCAACTCGCACCATCCAACTTCACATTCGCGGCCAATAAATCCAAGATCTTCACGTGAAGCCGAATTACACCAAAGTCAATCTGTTCGAGATCGATATCTGTCAATGACAATCCCAGATAATAGTAAAGTATACTGTGGAAACCAACGCGTGGACCCGTATAAGCAGAGTCAAAATGGGCAAATTTTTTACGCCAAAGGGCAATGGGCAAATTTGAAACCTTTGAGAGGCAATGGAACCCCAGAAGAGTGTGCCAATGTAGGTAAACGTATGGCCAAGGTACTGGTGGACAAGTCGACGTAGACCCGTAAATAATTAAACGTGGCACTCTACTTATTTACGACAAAATTGTTAAAAAGTTCAACAAAAATAATTGTGAACATTTTTTTTTCGCATATTTTTATCGTCGCGACTATTTTTCTAAAATATTTGTGGAAATCGTAGTTTTTTGACAAAAAAAAACACAAATTGTGCAAAGCACCAAAATTCAAACTATAAATAATGAAGTACATTTGGTTAAATCATCGCGAATATAATTGTTCTTTGCCCAAGTTATTCAACAGTTCCTCACGAAGAAAGCGGGATGCTTCCAATTTTGTGGCGCCCGAAAAAATGAGAGACACGGTTGTTCGGTCCGTCGAGTATCCCAACGGGGTTTATATTAACAGATGGGGCGAAGTCGAACCATCGCATCCCAAGTCAGGATTGTACAAATGTCGTCTTGTTCCTGGGTGTACACCAGAAAGGGCTAAGCATGCTTGCAAAAAAAGACCAGCACGGGATGACGCAACACGAAAAAACAAACGCAAATATCAAGGATTCGCGCACACGGTAGACGAAAAAAAGGATGCTAGAACACCGGTTCAAACTGAAAGTGGACAAAATGTAGACACAGAAAACGACACGAAAGTACTTGAGGTCACAGAAGACGAAGAAAAGGACGATGGGGAAGACGAGGGAGAAACCGAGGAACAAGACGAGGAACAAGACGAGGAACAAGACGAGGAACAAGACGAGGAACAAGACGAGGAACAAGACGAGGAACAAGACGAGGAACAAGGCGAGGAACAAGAAGAGGAACAAGACGAGGAACAAGACGAGGAACAAGACGAGGAACAAGAAGAGGAACAAGAAGAGGAACAAGAAGAGGAACAAGACAATGAAGACGTCGCAGAATATCATACCGAAGACACAGAACCCGATGAAGAAATGGAGGATCAAAATTCCGTTGATGAGGACTATAAAAATGAGACCGCCGAATCATCCGATGATTACACAAGTGACGAAGAAGAGCATCCGGTCACAATGGATCAAGGATCGGGGTCATCGAACTCTCCCGGGATGCAGGTAATGACCAAAAACACTGAACCAACGACGGGAATACAACCTGACAAGGTGCAAAGGAAAAAAAAATTAATTCGAAAACTGGAAATCGACAAGCAAGCCATTAATTATGAAATCGACAGAATCAACGCCTTTCGTCGTTCGCAGGTAAACCTAGAAAAGGACATTGCCTTTGTCCAAAAATTGGTGCAACAATGGGGCAAAATCCGCAAACGCGGCAGCTTTAACATGAGTTACGAAACGGACCTGAGCAAAACTCGCAAGTGTGTTTTTACTTTCGTTGCCCCGAAAAACACAGTCGATATAGAATTGTGCGTCAAAAACCGGGAGTTTCGGTGCCTGACATGTCCTCAAAAATTGACGGACGCCCATTCAATGACAAGCGTTATGCTTCATTTAGACACGGTGCACGACCCCCGATAAAAAAAAACTTATCTGTATTTTGGAACATGCGTAAGAAGATTTTGGGCGAATTTTCGGCGATCGCCTTTGTAATTCTGTGCTACCAATCTTTTTGGGACTGGTTGGTTTGCCATTTTTAGATATTTTTTTAACACTTCCGCGTGAAACTTTTGAGGGTCGATTTTTAACTTTTGGGCCATTTCAGAGATAACTGCCTCTTCTTGTTTGTTCCATTTGTTATTCTTGGGCTTTTTATCGGAAGAAAAGAGTTCGGTGGCAATAATGTCCATGATTTTTCCCGTGTATTGCGAATCGTCAGGCTTTAGTTTTTTCTTTTCAAGTTCAATATTGTGCAAAAAATTATCCTTGACCTCTTTCTCGTTTGCTTCATTGTCCCCTTTGTATAATTTAAGTAATTTGGACCAAATATCTTCTATTTCATTTTGTGGTACCTTTTTATTTTGTAGCACTTGAACGAAACTTGGCTTTTTATCTTTAAAATAATCCATTATTGACAAATAATTTTGCAATACTTTCCTCAGTTTTTTTGAAAACGTTTTGGCGTCGTTACTACCCTTTTTGATTTCGTTGTACTCATCGAAAAAATCTTGACTAAGCTGCCGAGTTTCGAAATCGCCATGCTTTTTGGGTTTTTTGATTGATTGTAATTTTTCTGTCACAAATGCAGGTATGTCGCGGTAACGTGCGTACTTGTGGAATGTTGATTCGGTCCCGTGTATGATAAAATTGAATTGAGGTTGTTTGGTGATCATGTCCTCGAACAACTTTACCAATTCTTGAAACAGTATCTGCACTTCCGGTTGGTTGTTTTTAATATCAAAAGTAAATTTGAGTTGCTTGAGCATTTGTTTAAACACGACGTCTGTGACCCAGTCCAGATACTCGAATACATCGTTTTCTAATAGGACCAGTGTGTTGACCACAAACGTGTTTGGTCTCTCTTGTACCACGGCTTTTAAATCATCCATCACGTCGTGAACATTGCTCATTTTAAGCTCCAATTTACCCTCGTCGTATACGTATTTAATTTCTTCAATTTCATTTTTAAAAATCTCTTCTAGACCTTCTCGAAAACGATCGGCGGTGATTAATCGACTTCTGTGGTGTTGTTGAATTTTGTCATAATGATCGCCAATGGCTTTTTCTATATTCCTGATGGTAAAAATTCCATGTTTCGTAAATTCGTGCCCGCAATAATTCAATAACTCACTGGTATCATCAGGGTTATTATGTTCGGCAATGTAAGATGTAAACACACTTTCAACCAATTGGTCCATTTGAGCGGCGGCCGCGTCGTTTTGCGGGGGTTGAAAAAAGTCGCGAGGGTTTAATCTTTGTCCGTCTACATTGGGTGGCTTACTTTTTTTCTTTGGTTTGTGGTTTTTTTCGCTGACGATGTCTTCGCTGCCACACGGTTCATCCCCTTCAAACAAACAATCAGAATCCTCTGAGGAAGCGGAATCCGACTTTTGTGGATTACGATTGAAAGACCGTTGTTCGGCGGACTTTTCTTGTTCGGCAGACTTTTCTTGTTCGACAGGCTTTTCTTGTTCGACAGACTTTTCTTTTTCGATTTCCGGGGATTGACGTTTGCGTCGCGACACATTTTTTCGAGGGGACAATGGTTGGTGCAAAACAAGGGCTCGAGCCCATTGATCAGGAGCCGGTTGGTCCTGAACTTCGTGATCATCTAATCTTGATTGATCGGGCATATGACCGCGTTTGTCTTTTGGAGAAGCATGTTTCTGGCGAGCAGACCCTCCTTGATCGAGCAATGGAGAGTTTTGAGGGCTAGCAGGCCTTCGTGAATCGGGCCGAGCCGGACCTCGTGAATCGGGCCGAGCCGGACCTCGTGAATCGGGCCGAGCAGGCCCTCGTGAATCGGGCCGAGCCGGACCTCGTGAATCGGGCCGAGCCGGACCTTGTGAATCGGGCCGAGCCGGACCTTGTGAATCGGGCCGAGTATTTTTCGCAGGTGCATTTGTTTTGCGAGAACTGCTTTTTCCTTGACGAATATTTTCGAGTACTGTGCGAATCCATTCGCGAGTGAAAAAGTCACGTTTAGACGTTTGAGCCAAATCTCGGATTGCTGTGGTAAATCCATTCAACTCAGCTGTCAGGTGAGTTTCTATGCTGTCAATGTTCTTGACCCCGGTTTTCTCGAGTGCTTGTACAATCTTTTTCTTGATTGGGGTGACCAACAACGGCTTAATTCGAGACGTCTTCAACGTTCGTTTCTGTGGCAGTCCTCGAGACCAGTACCAATTGTCTGGTTTTAGGAATATTTGGGATTCAACGCTATTCAAACCATCTTGGATAATTTTGGTGATTGTGTCTTTCGCCTGTGCATCATCTTCATCGCCGTGGTTAGAACGGTCCTTTGTCGATTCTCTTGTCTCACGGTCACGAGATCCGTCTCGACCTCTGTCCGCCGATTCTTTTGCGCGCCTGACGTGTCCGCGTTCAAGAGACACGAACGCATCTTTGTCTTTGCTGGAAATTGTTGGGGAAAACACATGCGTCGCAGAATCGATGACCAGACGTCGACGATGTTTGTACAACGACGGCGGTGCGTCGTCTGTTTCCGAATCTAGCACAATAACATTTTCGCGTCGGTCACGACCCTTGTTTGACGCACGAGGTAAGCGTTCGACGACTGTGCGGACCCAGTCCTCGCCAAAAAACACACGTTTCTTTGGTGAAATGACACCCTGGATCCGAAATTGTATACCACTCAACGCTTGCAAAAGATCACGTTGGGCGTCGTTGGCGCTGACTTTTGCATCGCGAAAGGCGTCCACCAGGGATTGTGAGATCGGTTTCACCAGGACCGCGCTGATTTTGTCTGCTTTTAAAATCCGATGGTCCTTTGCGCCCTTTTTGCGGGAAGAGTACCATGCAGCTGCATCCGTTTTGTTTAACTTGTTGAGGTGATTGTCAATTATGTCGAGTATTAGTTGGACATTAGACGTCGGGGCTACGTCCGGCTCTAACTGTTCCTGGGGAGACCGACGTCCAATATTCGAGTGAGGAGCGGAAGCAAAGCGACCGTTATTAAACCTTTCAGTGGAGATAGTGTCTTCGGACGAGGCCGAGTTCGGTTGCACAAGGGGAGTTGACCCTCTCTTTTCCTTTGGTGTTTCAGATGGGAATTGTTGCGTATGGGTACGGTGACCACCCTCTCCTTGGCGATGATCTTCTTTTTTTTGTTGCACGCTCTTGTCACGGATTGGAACATTAAAACCTTTGGTTAAAGCAAGAATTAAATCTGTCCGGTTATTTTTTTGTAACCACTTTATGATCGCTTCCACGGCACACGCGTCGGAAGTGTACATTGGGTCGCCGCGTTGAAAACTATTTCGAATGCTGGTATTCATGCTTATCAACAAACGGTTTTGCTGATCGTCGGAAAACGTTTGCCATTTTGATAACAGAGTTTCAAAGACCGTAAAAACCACAAACGGGTTCATTTGTAGAATGTTATTTCTGAGAAATTCCAAAGTTTCTACATCTAAAAAATCATAGTCTGTGAACCCGTCTATAAGATGAGCATCTTGTGCACTCTTGATCAGCATTTCGCGCTGAATGTTTTTAGGCATGGTGAAAATAAAACTTTTAACATAGACGCGAGGCTTGCTCCCTCCAGAAAAGGAAGGAATAAATTGCGGTTCTTTAAGAACAGCGTTTCGGAACGTGTGCTTCGCGGGTGGAAAAAACAAGCGCGCAAACGAATCAAAATCTACATCTTTACCGGTGACACTGTCCAAAACACCTTTCCAATTTGGATCGGAGTACGGTACCTCATAGTGATGTTGATATCCTTTGTTTTCTCTCCAAATAACAAGAGCAAGAGATTCGTTAGTCATAGTTGATTTTTTTTTCTTTAAAAAAAGAGCAAACACGATTTATTTTTGCTTTTTCCAATAATTTTTTTGGAAAGACAAAGATCCCCACGGTTAAAAAAAAAATAATGTCCCACATTTCTTTTTTTTTACTCACTGATATACCCAGTAGGCAAATCGGCGTGATCTTGTTCATTTGTCCTTTGGACAGTAACATCAGGTTCATGACGATTGACCCCCGTGAGTTTTGAAGCGACATATTTTTTGACGGTTGAATGATAAAGCCAGTTGGTGATCGCAAAGATGACGCATGCCCCAAAAATTAAAACGATAAGCCAAAACAGAAACGACATTTGAGTAGGTTTTAAGTCACGCGCGTCGAAATGTAAAATCGAAAAATGCACAAATGTTCTTTGGAAGAACAAACGAACAAAAATGTATAATCAAGATTTTTTACGTCTATTTCTGCTTTTTCCTGTTTGATGCAACACGGTCAAGTTTTTTTTTCTCTCAATGAAGTCAGGCCAGGCAGAACGACCATTAGAAAACGAGATTTGTGTTTTTATTTAACTCGCACACTTTATTTTTGGCTTTTTTTTCAACCACCGATTCTGGACCGCGCCTCCTCGAGTTTGTGATCGACCGCTTGGTCTACCACGGCTTTAAACTTTGGATTCACGAGATACATTGTCCCAGCAAACATGACCACCACGGCGAGAACACCCCCGACAATCAGCAATAAGGAGCCCACAATAGTCGGGAGCAGGTTGGCCATTGTGTCGATAACCTTCACGAATGCACCAGAGATATCTCCAATCGAATCGTTTTTGTTCAGGAGCTGTTGTGTAATGCTAAAATCAGCACTCTGTCTCAAACTATTGAGCACTTGGTTGTTGACCGCGAGTTTGGCAATGCTTTTCGAACTAAACGTTTGCACGGAGTTGTTCACAAACACCGAATGAGTGGAGCCGTTGGCGTTTTGGATCCCGAGGTTAAACTGTTGATTGTTGACGGCCTGGTTCAACAGGTCCTGGGAAACCCTGGTATTTACAGTACTGCTAAGGCGGCTTATCAGGTTGTTCTGCACGCTCGCACGGTTGCTCGCCAGGGCGTCCGATATCTGACCGAGGACGTCCTGTTTGTTCTCGAGCTTGGCGTTGACCGCTGTCGCCAGGGACTGCTGAATGTCGTTATTGACTTGCGAGTCGACCTGACAATCGGTCTGCGCCTCGAACAGTTGTGACTGAGAGACGTTGTGCACCACAATATCGGTGCACATGAGGTCGCAAGCCCCTAAAGGGTTCACGCTCGCGTCAGGGGCGCCGCCGAGCATGGAGGCGGCGATGACGTCGCTGGGGACCTGTGGTTCGTAGTCCGGTTTGAGTTTCAATGCGTCAGTCTCAAGGGCCTGTCGGGCAAGCCTAATGTCTCTCAGAACCTCGGCGCAAAGGACACACGATGACCCTGTCGCGCCGAGGTGACGAGCCGGTAAGTACGCACCAGATGACCTTAGTTCGATACTTTGGGCACCCGCCACCCGACTGACGCAGTTGACCTCGCTTTCGAAATTCGCCGTGACAACCATGTCGGTGATCACATTGTCGGTGACCGATAGTTGGTTTCCCTTTTCTTTTTTGCCCAAAAAATCAAATAATGCTAAGCCTGAGGCCGCGCCGAATAAAAGACCAGCCATGTATTATTCGTTTTTAGACTCTTTGTTTTTTTGGGACTCTTGTTTTTTTTGCACTCTTGTTTTTTTAGACTCGTGTAAAAAGCCTTCATTGCACATTATGTTCCATTTACCCCTTTTTTTTGCTCGAGAAAGAACAGGGGCGATAAAAAAAAACAAAAAAAGTCAAATAAATCACTAATGCCTTTTTTTACTAGCATCTTCCGCATAGTTTATCATAATCCATATGTCAGGTTTAATCCCAAACGATGAACAACAACGGATTATCAGCTTTTGGTCCGATCTGGACGAGGACCGCCACGCCGTGATCAACGCCAAAGCCGGTGGCGGCAAGACGACAATGTCAATGCTGTGCGCGCGGGCCCTCTACGAGAGAAAAAAATACCACACTTTGGTCTTGACATACTCGACCATGCTCAAACTCGACGCCAGAATGAAGGTTCAACAAACCCCGAACCTGCGCGACTTTATCCAGGTTGAGAGCTACCACAGCGCGGTCGCGAATCTGTTCGGGTTCCAGTGCACGGATCAGTACTCGCTGGAACTGTTCCTCTCACTCCCGGATACCAGCCCCATCGAAGAGATGACGGACGTGGGGCTCCTGATCCTCGACGAAGTTCAGGACATGACGGATTCTTTTTATGAGTTGGTCAAAAAAATACGTGGGTTCTTGGCCCCTGAGCACCGTCTCCTCCTGCTTGGCGACCGGTTCCAAAACATCTTTCAGGCTCTGCACCAGAGTTCGACAAAGTTCATGGACGAGCCGGAGACTTTTTTCGGCGGTGTTTTTTGGCGAGGGTCGATTAACACCAGCTTTCGGATCACAGGGCCGATCGCCGATTTTATCAACAAGCACGTCAACCCCTCAAAGGGGGTGCGCACCCATTTCGCCAGGGAGTGGGGTGAACAAGGCGCGATCATCGAGCAAGCGTGGGGCTCGGGCATCCACGCCAGGTCGGACGCCGATGGTCCTGAGGTGGACCATTACCGTTTCGATATCTTCACGGACCCGATCCCGACGACCTTGAGCAACACGATTGCGCAGTGCGTTCGCGACCACGGTAAAGACGCGGTCATGTTGCTTGTCAAGAGCTGTCGGATGGGTAAAAGCCACCCCGCCGCGCGCACCATCAACCGCCTGGGCGCAAGCCAGGACTGGATCGTGCTCGACGGCGGGTTCAGGGAGACGGACGATTTGCTGGTCGAGAAGGGTATCGTGGCCACGCCATACAAGATGAAGGGGCGTGAGAAAAAGTTGGTCGTTTTTTTCGGTTTCGACGCGGGGCTCGAACGCGACCCTCCACTTCTCGCCTTTGCGATCGCGTACGTGGCGTGTACGCGCGCTTCGCACAAGCTCGTTCTTGTCGGCCACGCGAAAGAGGACTTGTTTTTCACGATGAGGCCCCCGCCCGCGCGATCGGTGCCAAAACACTTAACCCCGCAGAGACAGCGAGCGGTGGACATTGACGATCTCGCCCGGTTCGCGCCATTCAAGTGGGGGGTTGACAGCCTGGTGACGAACGTCGTCAATCAGTTCTCAAACGACGACGTAAAGCTCGCCGGTGTCGTCCCAGGTCGTTTGCCGGGGACCTTTGAGTCGACGACGCGCTGGTACGCGGAGGCCATTAAGCATGCGATCACCGATGAGCTTGGGAACTCCCCGAGGCGCTCTTGGGTTGATCGTATCAAAGAACTTATGGACGCGCACGTGGAGCAGACCCAGACGGACTTTGTTTCTCGACAGTTTTTAGAGGCCGAGCGTTGGGTCGAATCGTACAAGCTCGACGTCGTCGTCGAAAAGGCCGTGGAACTCTTGTACACGAGCCATTTGGTTCACGAATGCTACCAAGCTATGCAATCTATGAGTCTTCCTCGATCTCCAAACGTCCGCGGGACGGTGTTTCTCAATTTCGGACGGGGGGCGCACATTGTACATTTTGCCTATTCGGACTTTTACGAACAAACCCAAGGTCAACACGCCTTGTTATTGGCGGCCCTTACGGGTAACGACCGCACGCGGGCTTACGTGTTGAACCCAATTGCGGCTGAGTTGCGTGAGATTGTCGGTCCCTTGAATGGTGCAAGCAAGAGCATGTACCTCGAGTCTGTACTTGTTCGAAAAAACCTAAGTTATTTATTAAACACCAAACCGTCATGACGACAAGAAACAAAGTTGCGTCATCACGATCAAAATTGGAAATATGGTGTATTTTTTTGTGTTTTTTTTTAAATGCAAAGACGACGTTTGGTCACAAAAAAGTAGGCCCGAATGCGGCAATGCCTGATACGGCTGCCCCCTGGACAATGTACGATGTTAGTGACGAACCTTGAAACCTCGGTTCACCAGGTTCAAGTAACCATGGTACATACTTCGTACAAAAAGGTGACGACGTTTGGTCACAAAAAAGTGGGCTCAAAAAAGTTTCTCAAATTTTATTTTTGACTTGCTAGCTTTTTGGAAAACACAACTTTGGAAAATTTTAGAGACTTTTTTTCGTGTCTATTTCGTGTCGAATTTTTTCGTGTCAAATTTTTCGTGTCAAATTTTTCGTGTCAAATTTTCAGCAAGGTTCGTAAGCACACCCCACCAG
>JACCDH010703511.1_pt1 | contig 24241 bp, 14 predicted proteins | sample 7442481 | NCBI WGS metagenome assembly JACCDH01 (sample SAMN15323433, study PRJNA562643) | freshwater metagenome | isolation source: river surface water | place: USA:Blue River Watershed | collected 2017-08-15
TAGGCGATGCTGTGATCCAACAAGTTGCAGAACGGCTGCACAGTCAGTTGAGGCCCGATGATTTATTAGCTCGATTAGGCAGTGATGAATTTGTGTTGGTGATGCCCAATATTGAAATTGATACCGTCACATTGTTACTTGAAAATATTCGTCTCGAATTCTTAGGAATACCACTACGGATTGACAAAGAGGATCTTTTTATCAGTTTAAGTATCGGCGCTCGTTATGTAATGGCAGATGAAGACTTAAATATCGACCAGCAGATCCAAGAGGCCGATGAAGCCTTGAATAAAGCCAAAAATGTGGGCGGTGCTTGCTTAATGTGGTTTTGAATCCATCTGCAGAGTTCAGAACAACAAGCCGATTAATTACTTAAAGTTATAAACAATACATTTTTGGTTGTTTTTGTTTTCTAAAAAAACTCCTATCCTACCCTCATAGAAGTTCAGATGTCTAAAAGACAATTGTCTCCATTGAGGTTCAAATGTTCAAACTCAAAATATCTAGCCTTGTTCTTAGCGCTTTGCTATTAGCAAGCCCACTTGCCGCCAAAGAATACCGACTGCTGAATGTTTCATATGATCCAACGCGTGAATTTTATCGGGATCTCAACCAAGCATTCGCCAAAGACTTTAATGCCAAGACTGGAGACACCGTAAAAATTGAGCAATCGCATGGCGGTTCTGGCAGTCAGTCGCGCTCAATTATTGATGGTCTTCGTGCCGATGTCGCAACCCTTGCTCTAGCGGGTGATATCGATCCGCTAGCGCAAGTTGCAGGTTTATTGCCCAAAGATTGGGAAAAAAAACTACCTAATAATTCAGCGCCTTATACTTCAACCATTGTATTCTTAGTGCGCAAAGGCAACCCAAAAAATATTAAAGACTGGAACGACTTGGTCAAAGATGGTGTCGAAGTCATAACCCCAAATCCAAAAACTTCTGGTGGCGCTCGTTGGAATTATCTGGCTGCTTGGGCCTATGCCAAGAAACAAAACGGTAGCGATGAAGCAGCCCGTGAATTTGTGACAAAGCTCTATCAAAACGTTCCTGTCCTCGATTCTGGCGCCCGCGGCTCTACCAGTACTTTCGTGCAACGAGGGATCGGCGATGTCCTATTGTCTTGGGAAAACGAAGCGTTCCTGGCAGTCAATGAACTGGGTGCGGACAAAGTGGAAATTGTGGTGCCAAGCATTTCAATTTTAGCGGAGCCTTCAGTTGCAGTCGTTGAAAAAAATGCCAACGCCAAAGGAAATCTTGAAGTTGCCAAGCAATACCTACAATTCTTGTATACCAGCCAAGGGCAAGAAATTGCCGCAAAACACTACTTCCGACCGAGGGACAGCAAAGTCGTTGAAAAGTATCGAGCTAAATTCCCGAGTTTAACCATGGTCACCATTAACGATTTTGGCGGTTGGACCGAAGTGCATAACACGCACTTCGCTGAAGATGCAATTTTCGACCAAATCTATCAATTTTAATGCGTTCGAACAGAGTAATCAGCCTTATTGCTCACTGCAATAGGGCTGGTTAATGCACTTCAGTACTAGATTCCCAAAATTGTTTCGCTCGCAAGAAGTTTGGGTGTGTTCGTAATGGCACTATCACAGAATTGATATCCGCAATCACCTGTTGCCCCCACGGATTATTGGCACACCCCATTGCTTGAATTGGCGGATTAGCTTGGTTTTCGGCTATCGTGTATGTGTCTAATCGTTGAGATGTCTGCGCTCGCACTAAGCGATGATATTTCAATACCATTGGGTAGTCGACGGTAAAGTCAACTCGACCAATTTCAATCAAAGATAATATTGAATCGGCCTCACCAGGCCCTGCTCGCTCGAGAACCTGTTTGGGAAAGGTTTGCTTATATTGCTCGAGAATTGGATCTAACACGCCATAGCGACGCCCCTGTGGAAAGCCGTAGCGATAATGGCCAGCACTAAGCCATTGGCTCAAAGAAATCGGTTGTTTCCCTTCAATGAAATCAGCACGCGTAATCAGCACATGTCTTGGAAATTGATGAGTTGATTCACTATATAAAACCCCTTTAGGGGCAACATCGCGTTTGATCATACAAGGGAAACACATCTGGCTATTGGGCGCTGCCAGCATGGCCAAAACTCGACCTTGCGGCACTAACACTTTTTGATGGTCGTAATGAGGTAATAACTCAATCAGTGAATCGACTAAGCCATCGCAAAATCCCTGACCTTGCAAAGGTCCATCCACGATATGAAATGGCGGGCCGGGATTGATTGCCCAGGTAATCTTGCCCTTGGGCTGGCTATTCGTGGTATGAACGCTCGAGTTGTCGCTGGCCGTTTGTTGTGCATGAACAACAAACGGCACTAGGAATGAAGCGAACAGCAGCATATTTTTCAGCAAATGAATTTTATGCCAAGAGGTTGTCAGCCGCTTCGCTGTCAGTAAAATTCGCTCGCATCGCTGTGGCATCATAAAAATCAGCACACTGGTTTTGTTTTGCATCATCCCTTCACCGTTGCACAAACAAATGCACTCCCTGCATTTGCATCACATTGTCATCCCAATTGTTGTAGCACAGACTGACGTTTTTTGGCTAAAAACCAACGGTCTAACATCATAAAGACCACTGGTGTGGTGAATAATGTCAATATTTGACTAAATGCCAATCCGCCAACCACGGCAACACCGAGTGGCACCCTGAGTTCAGACCCTGTGCCAAATCCTAACATCAGTGGCACCGCCCCCAACATTGCAGCTAACGTAGTCATGATAATTGGCCGAAAACGGATCATACAGGCTTGGTAAATCGCATCTTTAGCACTTAATCCTTGCTCGCGTTGCGCTTGGATTGCAAAGTCCACCATCAAAATCCCGTTCTTTTTAACAATCCCAATCAACAAGATAATGCCGATTAGCGCCATAATCGAAAAATCAAGCTGCCACAACCACAGTAAACCAATAGCACCAATCGCTGCTGAAGGTAATGTTGATAAAATGGTGAGTGGATGCACCAAACTTTCATAGAGCACGCCAAGAATGATATAGACCGCAATCAGTGCAGTAATGATTAGCAAAGGTTGCGTGGCCAGCGAGTCTTGAAAAGCTTGCGCAGCTCCCATGAAAGTGCCATTGACAGCCGCCGGCATGTTGAGCGATGCACGCGCTTCATCAAATGCTGTCACAGCGTCCCCTAACGCAACCCCTTTCGCTAAGTTGAAAGAAATGTTTGCCGCAGGTTGCATGCCATGATGTGCAATGACTACAGGGCCACTTTCAGCGGGCAGAATTTTGGTAAATGACAGCAACGGCACCATTTCACCAGTCAGCGGCGAGCGCAGATGCAAATAGTTTAAACTGCTCACATCATTCCGTTGGCCCGTGGAAAACTCTAATATGACTTTATATTGGTTAGTTTCAGTTTGTATTTCATTGATCTGCCGTTGACCGAAGGCATCATACAACGCTTGGTCAACATCTAATGCACTAAAGCCAAACTTTGCGGCTATTGCACGGTCAAGTTCCAAGCGAATGATATTGGCATCCCACTGCAAATCATTAGATAAGTCGGTGAACATCGGATTTTGCCGAAGTTTAGCCGTCAATTGCTGTGTCCACTTGGCTAGCTCAGTACTATCCTGCGCTTTGATGACATACAGGTATTGCGCACGACCTTGGTTAGCCCCCAAGTTAATATCCTGTGAAGCCCGCAAAAACACTTGCAGACCTGGAATTGCGGCGAGCTGTGGACGTAACCTATCGATAATTTCACTGACTGTCTCATCACGGTCGTCCGGATCACTTAACACCAACCAAACTCGTCCTGATCCTGCGGTATTACCGCCACCCACTGCATGGTTAAAACCTGTGATGGAAGGTTCATTTTTAAAAATAGCTTCCATTTGTTTGTGCTTAGCGACCATATCTTCATAAGAAATATCGGAGGCTGCTTGGGTTGACCCCAAGATAAAACCGGTATCTTGCAACGGAAAAAAGCCCTTAGGGATGGCAATAAAACTCATCACACTCACCGCTAAAGTCAGCATAAACACCGATAACATCAACTTAGGGCGCGCCAATGCAGCTTTTAGTAAAACCCCATAGTGAGCGTTGATCCGAGCAAACATCCCTTGTTGTTCATGCTGATGATCGGCTTTGTTCATAAACAATGAGGCTAAGGTTGGCGCCAAGGTCAAACAAACGATAACCGAAATAGCAATCGCCGCTGTTGCGGTGAGTGAGAACTCCAAAAACAATCGGCCGATAATACCGCCCATAAACAGCAGTGGAATGAAAGCCGCACACAATGAAACGCTGATGGAGATTACGGTAAAACCAATCTCACTAACCCCTTTGATGGCCGCTTCAGTTTTACTGTAGCCAAGTTCCAGATAACGATGAATATTTTCAATCACCACTATCGCATCATCGACGATAAATCCGACAGCAATGACAATCGCCACTAAGGTCAGGTTATTTAAACTAAACCCGGCAATATACATAAAGGCGCATGTTGCAATTAACGACACTAACAAGACCGAAGTCACTATCAAAGTCGCCGACCATTGCTTCAAAAATAACGCCATCACGGCAATCACCAATACCACGGCAATCAACAATGTGATTTCAACCTCGACGAGGGATGCCCGAATGGTGCGAGTGCGATCGTTAAATACTTCGACTTTGACATCTGCCGGCAGTGCAGCCGTCAACTTCGGCAAAGCAGCACGAATATTATCGGCAGTAGCCACAATATTGGCCCCCGGCTGCCGGCGAATGATCAATGCAACCCCTGATTCGCCATTGGGCCAAATCTGCACGTAATCGTTCTCAACACCGGCCGCAACTTTGGCAACATCACGCAAATAAATCGGCACTTGTTGTCCGTCAGTCCCTGTGTGATAACGCACGATAAGCTGACCATATTCCTCAGGGTTGAATAGCTGATCATTGACCGCCAAAGTTGAAACCCGATTTTCACCAAAAATCGCCCCTTTCGGTTGGTTGACACTGGCTTTTTGCACGACCGAACGAATGTCCGCCATGGTAATGCCATTGGCGGCTAATAATTCCGGCTTGGCTTGAATTCGAATGGCAGGTTTGCGTTGACCACCGATGAAAACTTCGCCAACCCCTTGAATTTGACTCAATTGACGAGCTAGCACTGTTTCAGCCATGTCACTGACCTGACTGACAGAATGGGTTTCAGAAGTAATGCCGATAATAAGGATCGGGCTATCGGCAGGATTGGTTTTGCGCCAAGTCGGCAGATTCGGCATATCAGGCAAATTGCCTGATGCTTGGTTGATGGCCGATTGCACTTCTTGGCCCGCGGTATCGATATTTTTATCAAGGACAAACTGCAGAGTAATACGAACCGAGCCCAAAGAGCTGCTGGAGGTCATCTCTGTCACGCCCGGCACGGCAGAAAGTGCTACCTCTAAGGGAGTGGCAACCGCTGACGCCATTGTTTCCGCACTCGCGCCAGGCAAACGCGCTTCAATTTCGATGGTGGGAAATTCTACTTCCGGCAGTGGCGCAATGGATAATCTGGGAAAGGCCAAAATGCCCATTAAAACGAGGGCTATGGTCAATAAAACAGTACCAATTGGGTGAGCCAAACACCAAGTAAAAATGCTGCGTTGAGTCATACGGCAGCCCTTTGTACAACGGCACAAGTTGACTTATTAGCAAAGGCCAAATTTTGTATCAGATTTTGCTGAATAGCGGCAGAGGTTGTTTGTTCGGTTTGCGCTTTGACATCCACTGAAATGCCCGGACGTAAACGACTTTGACCGTTCGTAACCACCTGCTCTCCTTCAGCTACGCCTTCAATCACCACGAAGTTGTTATTGCTAAAGATCACTTTGACTGGCGCTGGTTTGGCAACACCCGCCTGAACTCGCCACACAAAGCTCCCTTGCGGTCCTTGCTGAAGGGCTTTCACCGGAATTGTAAGAACATTTGCGTAAAGATTGGTTTGAATTGCCATGGTGATTGTTTGCCCTGGCCATAACTGCTGTTGTTCATTAGCAAATTCAGCTTTGACGCGAATAGTGCCTGTACCACTCAAAATTTGATTATCAATGACGCGAAGCAGTCCCTGCGCCAACAAGAAATTGTCCTCAGCGCGATACACCTCTGCAGCAATAGGCCCTGTGTTTTGTACTTTTAACAATTGCAACTGACTGACCACAGCTTGGGGTAACGCCATTTCAACTTGGATGGGTTGTTGCTGGATCACACTAAACAAGCCTAAGCTATCAGTCGGACGCACATAATTACCGACATCGATATTGCGGATCCCAACCATGCCGGCAACCGGCGACTGAATTTTGGTAAAAGAAAGCTGCACCTGCGCTGCCGCAATGGCTGCTTTGGCTTGCTGCACTTCCGCATTTAATTGATTGACGAGCGCCTGTTGTTGCTCTTTTTGCTGAGCAGAAATTGCTTCACTTTGCCGAAGTCCAACAAAACGGGTTAAATCGCGCTCGGCAACTTGCAATTTAGACTGGGTTACTTTCAGTTGCGCCTCGGCTTGGGCCAACATCGCTTGTGCCGCTCGGTCATCGAGTTCTGCCAGCAACTGCCCCTGCTTTACAAGTTCGCCTTCCTGCACCCAAATTTTTTGTAAGATCCCATCCACTTGCGGTTTGATTTGAACTTGTTGGATTGGCTTCACCACCCCAACGCCACGTTGCCAAACCGGAACATCCTGCCGGCTGACAAGACTAATTTCGACCGGAATTTTGGGACCGGCATTTTTGCCTGCAGCAGGCAGCGCTATCGCAGGCTTTTGCTCTGCTTTTTCGGGTTCGGATTTTTCAGGCGCTGCTTTTTCAGGCACTGCTTTTGGCGCTTCTGCTTTGGATACCTCAGTGCTTTGTTGCTCTGAGAACACCGGGATTGCAGCCAAACTTGCCCCAAGCAAGGTGACAACGCCAACCACAAAATAAAATTTCATCAACAATCTCCAACAAAATCGAAGCTCTACCCCGTCAATCACCAAGGCAGTCAGATAACTTTAATCTAACGAAAGATCAGTGAAGAGCGATCAGCTACTGCGCTCAATGACTTAGTTTTGTCGACCAATTTCAGTGATTTAGGGATTTCCTTTCGAGAAATCGGTCGCTCTGTCCAATCTCTGTTGCGCAAAGCCTCGCAGCAAGGCGAATTGGGCCGCGTAATAAGTAATCATAATGAACTCCCCTTGGCCGGCAAACGCTTGATAAAAACGACTGATGCCTATGGCAGCATCGGACGATATAAATAACAGTCCACCGCTGATTAACCAAGCATTGCTCAATTGGCTGTGCCAAGTCGTCAAGGACATCAACAAAATGACAGTGATATAAAAACACACAGGGATCAACATTGGGCCAAGGTTAGGTGCCATCAATCGCAATATCGAATATGCAAGCAATAGATAGCACAATACGAGGCCAAAAGTGCGCATAAAACTCAATCGCTTTAGCGGCATCAGCGCAATGATGTAAGCCAAATGACTCAGCAAAAATGCAGCAAGCCCATAAACAAACCAATTCTTGCCATCCAAGGCCAGAATCACATCTCCCACCATCGACAGTGATAAAGCAATGAACACCACTCGCGACTGACGATTTTTACTGACTTCAGTGCTCTGCTTTTCAGCGCTTTGCACGACTTTTGCAAACTGAATCAGTCCGAGGTACACAGCCAACAGCCATAACAAAGGCAAAATTTTAAACAAAGCTTGGAATTCAACTGAGAATTGCTCGGCAAAAGTCAGGTAAAAAAAAGCAAAACCCAGATAAATTAAACTCGGAGCTATCGACATAAAACCTTTCGACATAAAACCCTTCGACATAAAAGCCATCTGCATAAATCCCATCTGCATAAAACAAGCATGAATTCAATAAATTAGCATTACCTTAACCAGTATAGACCTAGTATTCAACTGAAATTAATGAACCGAATTCGCTGCGGTGTTCTATATGTTAAAGCAGCAAAAATTTACACTTTTTCTTAAATTAATTTGTTACAGCATTTGACCTTTTCAGAAAACCGAAATAGATTATGTAAGCGCTTACAGATTTGAGCTAAGCACGTATAAAAAATAATTCGTAACCGACAGGGTAAAACTGATGAATAACCTAAACACTAGTTTGAAAGTACTTGCTACTTCCATACTCAGCGTCACCTTAGCAAGCTGCGGGGGTGGAGCTGAAACGAATTCCGACTTTACAAAAGTCGATACAAGTAAGCCCGCCAGCAATTGGAACCTGGTCTGGAGCGATGAATTTGATGCGAGCTCAATCGACACGCGAAAGTGGAATTTTGAAGTCAATTGTGCAGGCGGCGGTAATAACGAAAAACAATGCTATACCGACAAGAAAGAAAATGCCTTTATCAAAGATGGCGTGTTGAATATTGTTGCATTGCCGGCGACTGACGCAGCACAGCCCTACACTTCTGCCCGTCTGACCACGAAAAACAAAGGTGATTTCAAATACGGCCGCTTCGAAATGCGCGCGAAATTACCAACAGGCCAAGGTGCCTGGCCGGCATTTTGGATGATGCCAACTGATTCTGTGTATGGTGGTTGGCCGAAGTCTGGCGAAATCGACATCATGGAAGCAGTGAACTTAAAAACTGTCACCAACGGTGAAGCGCCTGAATCTAAAGTCTACGGCACCTTACATTACGGCCGTGAAGCGCCAAGAAATGTCAATTCCGGCAAAGCATATGCTTTACCGAATGGCAAAAACCCGGCCGATGATTTTAATACTTATGCGATTGAATGGCAGGAAGGCGAAATTCGTTGGTACGTCAACGATTACTTATATGCCACTCAACGCAAATCCGACGTCCGTTACAACGCCAAAGGCGAAGCGATTGGTTTAAAACATCGCGGTTGGTTTGCTGAATATTTCAACCAAGCCACTGGGACTAAAGAAGTTCAATGGAATAATGCACCATTTGACCAAAAATTCTTCATGATTTTGAACTTCGCAGTAGGCGGTAACTGGCCAGAAAACGTTAATAACTTAGGGATTGATGCAGCAGCATTTGCCAAAGGTCAAAGCTTCCAAGTGGACTATGTGCGTGTTTATGAATGTGCTGCCAACCCAGAAACTGGAAAAGGCTGTGAAACTATTCGTGCTGGTTATGACAGTGCAACTGATGGCTTAGTTGAAGGGAAAGCGCCAATCCCCGTGCCACCATCCAATGGTGTTGCTAAAAACTTAACCATTTTTAATGGTGCTCCAAATCCAAGCTGGCCAGCATGGGACTGCTGCGGCGGTTCAACGCCTGGTTTAGTCGCTGATGAAGCAAAAGGCCAAGTGTATCAATTCAGTGTGGGTAGTGCGCCAACTGTTAATGGTTTCATTTCTCGCTCGGCATTTATCAAAGATCCTGAGGGCGAAGCAAGTCCATTCGATGCCTCACCACTTCTGGAGAAAGGTTCAGTAAGTTTTGATTTCAAACTCGTATCTGCACCGAACAACTCTTCTGCACCATGGCGTTTCAAAATTGAAAGTGCTGAAGGTGCGACTGCGGTTGAAGTGGATTTAGCCTCAGGTGGTCAAGCCCCAGTGGTTGGCCAGTGGCAAACATACACTTTCCCATTAAAAACCTTAGCAGCGGCGGGCTTAGATTTAAGCGCCATCGATGTTGTGATGGTATTCCCAGGTTGGGGCGTGGGTGAAGGTGCGGTTTATCAAATGACCAATGTCAAAATTGCCCAATCTAACCTGACTTTCCCAGAATTAGTGCTGTTTAAAGATGGCAAAAATGCTGATTGGCCGATGTGGGATTGCTGTGGCGGTTCAACACCCGTTGAAGCGACGGATGATGCTGAACACGGCGCAGTTGCTGAGTTTAGTATCGGTGCTGCACCAACAGTTATGGGCTTTATCACCCGCACAGCGAACGGCGGCGGTAACAAACCATTTGATGCTTCAGCCTTGTTAGAAGGCGGTTTATTGCAATTCGAAATGAAAGTTGTCAATGCACCAGCAAACTCAAGTGCAACTTGGAAATTCAAAATTGAAGCCAATGGCGGTGCAAGTGCAGTCGAGCTTGATTTAAATAAATCAGTGGAAGCTGCAAATCCTGTCACAGGTCAGTGGCAAACTTACAGCTTCAAAATTGCTGATTTAGCGGCAGCAGGCCTTGATGTGTCGGCGATTGATGTTGTGATGATTTTCCCAGCTTGGGGTACCGGTGAAGGCGCAGTGTATCGCGTCGACAATGCCAAAATCTTCATGCCGCAATCTGCGCAACCAGATACTTCGATTAGCATCTTCACCGATGCCGCTAAAGAAGGTTGGTCAATCTGGGATTGTTGTGGTGGTTCTACCCCAACCGTGGAAGATGATGATGATACCCATGGCAAAACTGCTCAGTTTGTGATTGGTGGTGCGCCAACAGTGATGGGTTTCTTAGCGGGTGACAATGTATTCCAAGACGTGAGTTCTTTAATGCCAGACGGCGTATTACGTTTCGAAATGAAAGTTGTGACTCCACCGTCTGATTCCTCAGCAGTCTGGAAATTCAAAATCGAATCGAATAACGCCAGCGCAGCAGTTGAACTTGATTTAGCAGCCAGCAAAGAAGGTAAAGCGCCAGTTCCAGGTCAATGGCAAACCTATACCTATTCGCTGAAAGAGTTATCGGACAAAGGCTTAGATGTCAGTGCCATCGACGTCATCATGGTATTCCCTGCGTGGGGAACTGGTAATGGCGCCGTATATCGCATCGACAACGTCAAGTTTTCGCCGAACTAAGAGTACAAACAATAGGTTGGCGTTAGTCAGACTAACGCCCTACTTTCTCTGAATAAAGTCGAAGTTGTAGGAAAGCATTCTGCTACAACTGAACGACAACGAATAAAAGGTTTGTAAAGACTATGAAAATATTAAATAAAACTCGGCTCGCTGCGAGTATCTCCTTGTGCTTAGCGGGTGCTTTCACCTCGGCTGCATACGCACAAGAAACAGCGAAAACTGAAGAAGCCAAGCAAGACATTGAAGTGATTCAGGTCAAAGGGATCCGTGCCAGTTTGATCAAATCGATGGATGTCAAACGTGAAGCCAACGGTGTCGTTGATGCCATCACTGCTGAAGATATGGGTAAATTCCCAGACACCAACTTGGCCGAATCGTTGCAGCGGATCACTGGTGTATCGGTGAGCCGTTCCAATGGTGAAGGTAGCCAAATCACTGTGCGCGGTTTTGGTCCTGAGTTTAACTTAGTCACGCTCAATGGCCGCCAAATGCCAGGCACTGGTTACACCCGTTCTTACAACTTAGAGAACTTGGCTTCAGAAGGCGTAAGCGCATTAGAAATTCAGAAAACGGCTCGGGCAGAAAATCCAAGTGGTGGTTTGGGTGCCACAGTCAATATCGTGACAGCGAAACCACTGGCACAAAAAGGCGAGCGTTATTCAGTTTCTGGCAAAGCGATGTACGACAGCTCGAATGAAATGGGTGACGATGTCACGCCGGAAGTTGCGGCGTTGTACAGCAACACCTTTTTCGACAACAAAGTAGGCTTCGCCTTCTCTGCTTCCCATCAAGAGCGTGATTTCCAGAAGCAATCTGCAAACATCCAAGGCTGGCAAGCCAACGTTGGTCTGCCATCGTTAGATGCGGATAAAGTAGTCGACCGTCGTCCAACTGATGCGCAAGGCAATAAAGTTGGCAACTACTTCTTCCCGAAAGATATGAACTATGGCATTGAAGATCTGCAACGTGAGCGCAGCAACGGCCAAGTCACTTTCCAATATGAGCCGATCGTCGGTTTAGTCGGAACTATTGATTACACGGCATCTCGTGCGGTGACGGGTTCAAGCAGCATCGGCTGGGGTATTTGGAACGAATTCGGCGCCAATATTAATGCCTATGAATTAGATGAGCGCGGCACAGCTGTGTTTGCTGACATCAGTGGTAACGACGGTTCATTCACTGCCAGCAAAGGCACCACCGAAGTATTAGCCCGCTCCTTAGGTTTAAACTTAGCTTGGGAAATGAATGACGATTGGTCGTTTGCCTTGGATTACCATGATTCAGATAACAAAACTGACAATGGTGCCGACAAAGGCAGTGGGAACTCTGGCCAAGTCATTTTAGGTTCGGATCAATTAGTCACCAAAATCTATGATTACCGCACGGGTGAAGTACCACATGCATTAGTGATGTGGCGTAACGGGACGAACGAATTGTCACCGGGTGAAATTGACTCGAACTTCAGTCAATTCTTCCACTCACCAGGCGAAGCGCAAATCGAACAATTGCAATTTGATGGTACTTGGAATAACAACAAGTTTGAAATTCCGTTAGTGAATATCAAATTTGGTGCAGCCTATACCGACCAAATGATGGGCGGCTATAACGCGTGGAGTGGTCTACGTGGGGGCCCAGGCTTCACGTTAAAATTCCCTCAAATTTTCCCTGACAACATGTTTGTGCGTCGTTCAACCGGCAACTTCCTTGACCAGTTTACTGGCGGCGGTGCGGCACTTCGCCCCAACTACTATTACACCTTCGACTATGATGAAGCCGTTGCCCGTCAAACCGCTTTCTTGAACGAAGCCCTGTTAGGCCAAGATGCCTATGTGCCGGACGCTTACTTCGATGGCATTGACAGCGAAAGTTCAGTACAAGAACAAACAGCCAGCTTATACGTGCAGTCGCAGTGGGAGCTCGAAGTCAAATCCTTACCTGTGCAAATCAATGCAGGCTTACGTTATGAGCAAACGGATGTTGCCAGTACTGTGCAGCAACGGGTGGAACAACAAGTTAACTGGGAAAGTGCTTCTGAGTGGATCATGAAGTATCAAAGCAGCGATACTCGTGACTTCCTCACTTTAGAAGGTGACCACGACCTACTGTTACCGATGTTTGATGTCAAAGTGGATGTCACCGACGATGTCGTCGCTCGCTTCTCTTGGGGTAAAACCATCGCCCGTGCACCACTAGGTAACTTAGCGGGTGGCCGTAGTTTAAGTGGCAGTCCAAAACCAGGTTCACGCACCGGTGGCCAAGGCAACCCTAGCCTACTGCCATTTACGTCAACCAACTTAGACTTAAGCTTAGAGTATTACTATGCGCCAGGCAGTTATGCTGCCATCGGTTACTTTAAGAAAGATGTTGATAATTTCATCAAAACGACCATCACTCAAACCACCATCGAAGGTTTACACGACATTCTAGATGGTCCACGCTATCGCCAAGCCGTTGCCAACATTGTGGGCCGTGGCGAACAAGCCACCAGCTCTGCCGTGTTTGATGAAATGATTGCTTTAGGTTTTGGCAATGCCGATGGCAAAATTGAACCGAAGAGCGAAGATCCATTGATTGTTTGGAATATCAGCCAACCGACCAATGCCAATACAAAATCTGTTCAAGGCGTTGAATTTGCTGTCCAACATTTGATTGGTGAAACTGGTTTTGGTGTTGGCGTCAACGGAACTTGGGTAGACGGCGATGTCGAGTTCGACACTGAGAGCTTAGTGCAACAAGAACCATTAACCGGTTTGAGTAACTCTGCCAACTTCCAAGCCTTCTATGAATACGAAGGCTGGTCAGCGAAAGTGACTTACGCTTGGCGTGATTCTTACCTAATTGGTGTGGGTCAATCGCAAGGTTCTGCCGATGCGCCACCACAGTTTGCCAAAGCCTATGGCCAATGGGATATGAACGTCAGCTATGCCTGGAACGAAAACTTCTCAGTCTTTGTTGAGGGCGTGAACCTCAATAACGAAACTGAGCAAGGTTATGGTCGATATGAAGAGCAGTTCTTATTTGCTCGCCAATATGGCCCACGTTACACCTTAGGTGCTCGTTATAATTTCTAATCGACTGCGTTAGATTAGCGATAAAACACCAACAGCTGGATGGCATCATCCAGCTGTTTTTTTATGGTTGAACGACTGTAATATCGATTTACCATCCGCACTTAAAGAATAGCTCCGAGATTTTAGCCTCATTGCATCAACATCAATTTCCGCACAATTTGCTAGCCCCCTCCTTAAGTCTAAGTTTCAAATCCAACAATTTTAGCTACATTAACTGCATGCTTCTCTTAAAGGCTTGATGCGATGACAACCCATTCAAACGATGCTTACCTTGAACAAAAACATGCGGCGGAACATAACCCGATCGCTTTTTGGCAACAACAAGCCGAGCAGATCGCGTGGCTTAAAAAACCAAGCGAAATTTTGCAGCAGGATGAACATGGCCACGGCCGTTGGTTCGTCGATGGTGAACTCAATACCTGCGATTTAGCCTTAGATGTCCATGTGAAAGCCGGTCGTGGTGAACAATTAGCCCTGATTTATGATTCACCCGTCACAGGCCAAGTGCAACGGTTTACTTACCAACAACTGTTAGACCAAGTTGCGACATTTGCCGGTGCTTTACAGCAATTGGGCGTTGGCAAAGGCGACCGTGTGGTCATTTACATGCCAATGATCCCGCAAGCGGCCATTGCAATGTTGGCAGTCGCGCGGCTAGGTGCTGTGCATTCGGTGGTGTTTGGCGGGTTTTCCGCGCATGAACTCGCCATTCGCATTGACGATGCGACGCCCAAAGTGGTGGTCAGCGCCTCCTGTGGCATCGAAATTAGCCGAGTGATTGCCTACAAACCGCTGCTGGATGAAGCCTTGTCGCTCGCAACTCACCAAGTTGCGCACACAGTTATTCTCCAGCGCCCCCAGCAGCTTGCGAACATGATTACGCCACGAGATATTGATTGGACCGAGTGTCAAACCAATGCATCGGCAGTGCCATGCACGCCTGTGCTTGCCACAGATCCACTCTACATTCTGTATACCTCAGGCACCACTGGCAAACCTAAGGGTGTGGTACGCGACAATGGCGGCCATGCGGTGGCACTGCGTTATAGCATGAGCGCCATTTATGATTGTCAGCCGGGCGATGTGTTTTGGGCCGCGTCCGACGTTGGTTGGGTGGTCGGCCATTCGTATATCGTCTATGCCCCACTCTTTGCAGGCTGCACCACAGTGCTTTATGAAGGCAAGCCAGTGTTTACCCCGGATGCCAGTGCTTTTTGGCGAGTGTGTGCCGAGCATCAAGTCAACATTTTATTCGCTGCCCCCACCGCATTTCGTGCGATCCGCAAAGAAGATCCTGAAGCGCAATTGCAGCGCTACGATTTATCCGCGTTAAAGTATATTTTTATGGCTGGCGAGCGCTTAGATCCGGCAACCTTTCATTGGGTACAAGAGAACATCGGCAAGCCGGTTATTGACCATTGGTGGCAAACTGAAACGGGCTGGCCAATCAGCGCCAATCCTGCTGGACTGGCTCTTTTACCGGCCAAAGCGGGCTCTTCAACTGTCGCGGTCCCCGGCTTTAACATCCAAATTTTGGACGAAGCTGGCCAAAGGATCCATGACCATACTCAAGGCTATATCGCGCTCAAACTGCCATTGCCGCCTGGCTGTTTAACCACAATTTGGGGCAACCACGATCGTTTTGTCGATGGCTATCTGCGCACGTTTCCGGGCTATTACGCCAGTGGTGATGGCGGTTATTTAGATGCTGAAGATTACCTATTCGTCATGGGGCGCACCGATGATGTGATTAACGTAGCGGGCCATAGGCTTTCAACCGGCGAAATGGAACAAATTGTCGCAGGCCACCCTGCGGTTGCAGAGTGCTGCGTGATTGGGATCCATGAACCCATCAAAGGCCAACAGCCGCTGGCATTAATCTTGTTAAAGAATGGCGCTGACATCGATGAAGCCACACTCGAAGCTGAGCTTGTGGCGATGGTTCGGCACGACATCGGGGCGCTCGCCTGCTTTAAACGTGCGGTGTTAGTCAAGCGCCTACCGAAAACTCGCTCGGGTAAAATTCTGCGTAAATTGCTTAGGCAAATTGCCGCGGGTGAGCAATATACGGTGCCATCGACCATAGACGACCCCGCTTGTTTACCAGAAATTGCCGAAATCATGGCGAGAAATCAGCTGATTGCATCCTCGCTGAGTTAATTTTGATATTGGCGTCGTAATAACATTACGACGCCAATTTCTAACTCAAAATCGGCCAAGCTTTTCTGAACTTCGTGCGATTCAATTTTTTGCGCTGCATTTCAAGTTACGAAATTGTCGCATAACTTGGATATGCCACTTGCGACCATAAGTTTTTCGATAAATCGGCCAGGCTGCCTTGCTGCTGCCAGAGGCCAGACATCAGCCAGTCCACCAAGGCCGTTGCTACACAAGGAAAAAATACTGGTCGTGCAGGCTCAGAATCTAACCAGTGAAGAATACTCTTCAAATCAAGATGTTGCATTTGACTGGCTAGTCCCAAGCTCACCAAGGTCTGTGCGTTACTATGTTGCTCAAATTGCCCTGCCAATGGTTTCACTAACAGTTTTTTCCCCAACATCATGGCCTCCGAGGGCAATTCAAACCCCGCGTTGCTGATGACCGCATCACAGTGGTGCAAATCTGTCAGAAAATTTTGGTGTGATAAAGGCTTCAAAGTAATATTCCCCAAAATTTCTGCTTGCTGTTGTTGAGGGTGATAACAGACAAAATGTTGTGTTTTCAACTTTTGTAGCAGACGGATAATCTCTGCCAAATCTTCAAACGGCAAATAGACCAGTACAGTGGCTAATTGATTACCATTAGGTGCTTGTACCAATTGTCTTGAATGGAGGTCAATGACCGGGGGTAATAATGGCTGATTAAAATGATGCCAATGCAGGCCGATGTACTGTTCACAAGGCGCAAAATAGTGAACTAGTAATTTATCTAGCAAGCTGCTCGCAGCTGATGGCACAGGGTAACGGAAACTATTTTGATGACTAATACCAATGCATGGTATTTTTTGCCGACGTGCAGCCCAAGCCGAGATGGGTTCAAAATCATTAATGACCAGATCATAGGCAGACAAATCGAGTGCTCTGATCTCTTGCAGAAAGTGCAGTGGTTTTGCATGCAACGCGGTTTTAACTAGATCAATTTTTCCGTGATGACTGATAAAAGTAAGGCCGCGACGGGTTTGAAAACTGCCAAATGACTCCATGGAAAAATAATTATTTGACTCACGCCCTGAAAATAAGAAATCAACGCTAGCGCCGACTTTTGCAAAAGCCGCAGCCATCACTCTTGACCTTGCGATGTGCCCATTCCCTGTCCCTTGGACTCCATACAATATTTTCAAACGATGACTCCCATCATGAACATCGCAGCTTCAGCACAAGCAATACCAAGCGCCGCGCCAAGCAACACATCCGTGATAAAATGAACCCCCAGCAAAATCCTAGACAACCCAATCAGACCAGCCCAACACAACGCAAACAGATAAAAGGATGGATAAAATTGCCCTATCAAAGTGGCCATCATAAAGGCTGCAGCAGTATGGCCAGACGGTAAGCTGTATTTGTCTGAGGGTGTAAAAGTGATCTGAATCAACTGACTCATTTCATGCGGACGCCGCCTTTTGAAGGTATTTTTTGCCAGCCAATACAGCGGCAATTCAATAGCAAAGGCCCATAACACCGTCTTGCTAAATTGGACTTCAGTCGAAAGCGTGTTAGCCGCTTGTCCAAACCACCAAGTGAATGCCACCATCAACGCATAAAGATGCCCATCACCGGTCCGAGAAATACAACGGCTGATCTTAGTCACAGGTTGATTGAATTTGTGTTGTAGACACAACAGTGAAAACGCTAAGTCAAGACGAGCTAGGTGTTGAATATTCATTGTTTCCTCCGTCATCGTTGGCTATTTGAGTCGGTTTTGCTACCGTCTCTCTAAAAACCATAAGGCAACAATATGACAAAGAAGTGAAATCTTGACCGTTTGCATCGCGTCAGACACGTCGTCATCAAAACTTCAAACATCAGTCATCTTTCAGTCATTGCAGACAACAACACTGAGCTAACTCACCCAAGTCAGGAAGCCTGTGATGCAAATAAAGCAAAACTTTCGTGCGGTGTTTATCTCAGATGTTCATCTAGGTTCTAAAGACTGTCAGGCCGGTTATTTACTCCACTTCTTGCAGCAATGCGATAGCCCGAAAATTTACTTATTGGGCGATATGGTCGATTTTTGGGCGATGAAAAAACAGGTGTACTGGGATGAGCATGCCAATCAATTACTGAAACTTCTTCTAGAAAAAGCCGAACAAGGGGTCGAAGTGATATATGTGCCAGGTAATCATGATGAAGCCTTCCGCCATTATGCGGGTAAACATTTTGGGCACATTCAGGTACAACTACGTGCAACCCACACCACGTTACTCGACAAAAAATTATTGCTGGTTCATGGCGATGAATTTGATAAAGATGTCAATTTTGGCGCCATGCACGCTTGGCTTGGCGATACTTTGTATGACTTTTTATTGTTCCTTAACCGCTGGTATAACCGCGCCAGACGTTTAACTGGCGGTCATTACTTTAGTTTGGCGGCTTATATCAAAAGCAAAGTTCCTGGGGCTCAACAAGCCATCAGCCGTTATCGTTCGGCTGTCGTGGCAAAAGCCAAACGCGCAGGATTTGACGGAGTGGTTTGCGGACATATTCATCATCCGGAGATCAGACTGGAAGATGGGATCATTTACTGTAACGACGGTGATTGGATCGATAATTGTACAGCACTCATCGAGCAAACGGATGGTACCTTGGCACTGTATCAATGGACAGAGCAATCAGCACAAATTGCCAGCTTGAAAATACAGCCTGTGTTGAATAGCAAAGAGCAAACCAAAGCAGCATAACGAACATCTAGATGATTTGTCGTTATCCTGATCTTTATAATGAAGGCTTTGGGGCCGCTGAGTAGGAAGCGAAGCGACCTTTGGCCAATTTGCACGACTATTTTTCAATAAAGTCGTTTTTAAAACGCTTTACATTGATAGCATGCTGTATTTTAATTAACTGTCTATTTATCCAGTACCCCTAAATACATCATGATCCTTTATATCGCCGAAAAACCCAGCGTCGGACGTGCTGTCGCTGACGAGCTCCCGAAACCCCACCAAAAAGGCGATGGCTTTATTAAACTTGCCAACGGAGATGTGGTGACTTGGTGCATTGGGCATTTGTTAGAGCAAGCCGAGCCAGAGGCCTATAATCCCGAGTACAAAAAATGGCGCAAAGAACACTTGCCGATCATTCCAGTTGAATGGAAACAACAAGTTAAGCGTGAAACCAGCAAACAATTTAATGTGGTCAAAAAATTGATCAAAGAAGCCAAGCTGCTCGTCAATATGGGCGATCCGGATAGAGTTGGCCAAATCTTAGTCGATGAAGTGATTAACTACAGTGGCGTTAGCAAAACCAAACGCGAAGCCACAAAGCGCTGCTTAATCAACGATATGAATCCAGCCGCTATCCAAAAAGCTTTGAATAATCTAAAACCCAATACCGATTTCATTCCACTAGCCACCTCAGCGCTTGCGCGAGCGCGGGCCGATTGGCTTTATGGCATTAATATGACGCGGCTTTGCACCTTGCTTGGCCAAGCGGTCGGTTATCAAGGCGTCTTATCGATAGGTCGTGTGCAAACGCCGGTCTTAGGCTTGGTGGTGCATCGCGACCAAGAAATCGAAAATTTTATCAGCAAGCCGTTTTACGAAGTCTTTGTTAATCTTAAAGCCGCAGATCAATCGGTCTTTCGCGCCAAGTGGAAACCAAGCGCTGCCTGCGAGCCTTATATGGACGAAGACGGTCGGGTATTGCTGAAAAAACTCGCCGAAACCGTCGTGCAAAAAGTCGCAGGAAAAACCGGGGTGATCAAAGCCGTCGCCAAAGATCAGAAAAAACAATACGCCCCGCTGCCCTATAGCTTATCGGCGTTGCAAATCGATGCATCTAAACGCTTTAATCTCAATGCGCAGCGAACCTTGGATATTTGCCAGCAACTTTACGAGCGCCATAAATTAATCACCTACCCGCGCTCGGACTGCCGTTATTTACCGCTTGGCCATTATGCTGAACGCCAGCAAGTGACCGCGGCTATCAGAAAAACTTCTGAGGCTCTTGCCAATGCAGTGGCTGGAGCGGATTTAACCATTCAAAGCAAAGCGTGGAATGATGGTGAAGTTGGCGCGCACCATGCGATTATTCCAACGGCGACAAGTACCGATGGCGCCAGATTGAGTAAAGAAGAACTGCAAATCTATGAATTAATTGCGCGGCAATACTTGATGCAGTTTTATCCGCCCTTTGTTTATGCAGAGCACCAGATTGATAGCGAAATCGCTGGCGGGCTTTTTATTGCTCGGGAAAAAACTGTCATCGCACAAGGCTGGAAAACACTGCTATTGGGCGATCGCAACACTGAGCCTGATAGTGAGTTTTCCAAAACGCAGTTGCCAGATCTTAAAGTCGGCGATGCGGTCGATTGTATAGATGCAACGCTCGACGAAAAGCAAACCACGCCACCCAAGCATTTTACCGACGCCACTTTACTGGCGGCGATGACCGGCATATCGCGGTATGTTACTGATCCTGAGATAAAAAAAATACTACGAGAAACCGATGGTTTAGGCACCGAAGCAACCCGTGCTGGCATTATTGAATTATTATTTAAACGCCATTTTCTCACCAAAATCGGCAAAGAAATTCACGCGACACCAGTGGGTCGGAATTTGATTAATAGCTTACCCAGCGTCATGGTGGTGCCCGATATGACAGCACACTGGGAAGCGCAGCTCGAAGCCATTTGCGAAAAACGTTTGAAATACCGAGATTTTATGCAGCCTATGGTAAGCGGTTTGCATTCTTTGCTCGCGCAAGTTGAAAGCCAGAAAAGTTATTTTTCGGGTTTAAATGGCTTAGGAAAAAATCAATTTAAAACGGGCAAACGAAAATTTACGAGAGCTCGGAAAACATCGACTTAGTGAATGTAGCCAGGACCATTGAGACGCATCAGTACCAAGGAAGGAAAAGTATGCAAGATTTGATTTTTCACCCCATTGCACTAGCCATCAAAGAGCGCCCTATCACCATGTTTAGAGATCCGCAGCCGGATCCGTGGCGTTATGCAGACGAGTTGCACTATGGTCAGCAAGCCGTTCTTGTTGTCCAGAGCTCGGATACAGATTGGCGGACTACGCAGGACAAAGCGCAATTCATCGTCAGTATTTCCTACCCCATCAGAGGTCTCTTCGGGCGCTGGCGGCTAATGTATGCAGTGGGTGAGCCACTGGATAAACTACTCGAGCAGATGCGCACCGACTTGCCGCTACTGCTAGCGCTGCGCGACTTTGCAAAGCGCCGCGGCGAGGATCTGGGGGTGACCGATTGGGATATGTACGGCGTTGATGCCTGGCATATCCGCTACGGACTGTGGTTGTGGCTGCTGCTGGAAGACGATGTGGCGCGTGTGCACGCTGTGTTGTCATTGTGCTGTCCAAGCCCACAGCAGCCCCGGTTTCACTATGAACGGTTTGCGTTGCTTGACGCGCTGTACGACGCTTTTTTGCCAGACGGCTTACCACCACCTGTGCAGCACGATAAGCCCTACTGGGATGGGTGGAACAAGTTGGCCCAAGCCTTGGATGGCGATCGGACTCAGCAGCAAGCGGGCATCAACCGCTACATGGCACGCTGGAACCAGATGATGAAACCATTAGGGTGGAAGCCCGGGCGCCACTATCCGCTGCGCGATGCGCAAGGCTTGGTTATCGATCAGAATTGCACCTATCCCGGCACATTCATGCACTTTGCCACCGAAGCCGCCTTGGCGGTGTGTGCGCTGGACTTGGACGACAGCGCATTTTGCGACCACCCCTACTACCCCAAGGACTTGGTAGAACACTACCGCGCCCATGTGCGTGTGCCACGCGACGGCTGGCGAGCGCAGGGCGCTGCACTGCGCCTGTCGGTGCCGCCGCAGCCCCGGAAGATCATGCTGCACAGCAGCAAGTCCAAGGGCGTCAAGCGCTGGTTGGAGCTGGTGTCTGATGGCAACTGCGATACGGTGGAACAGGCGCTGCAGGAAGTCGGCCGCGTGCGCAGTTTGAAGACTCAGCTTTGGACGGCTCTCGGAGCGCTTCGCGAAGGTAATTCAGCCGTATGCGCCGACATCAAAGACGACACCGAGCTGGAGAGCCAGATGGACGCCATGCTCGACGAGCGTGGCTTGGCAGGGTTTGACGCCAGCGCCCTGCCCGGTGCCGGCGTACAGCGCTGCGAGGCGTTACTGCAAATGCTAGAAACGTGGCTGTCAACAACACGCTATGTTTTGCTGCAACCACCCCAAGATGCTGATGTTTGGGTGGGATGGCTGGTCGCGCGTGAGCATTTTGAGGAGTATCTCAGCGTGAGCCTTAATCTTGGTGTGCGCCACAAAAGCTAGGTGTGAGCGACAACTAGTAGTGATTCCTGCTGTACTAAAGCACTATTGCTAAAAATGAAGCGCCACTGCAGGCTGCTTCAAGTATCTTTTGTTTTAAAAACGGAGTTTCATCTTGCGCAAATTTCAGTTCATGCCAGCCACGACTGCTGTGCAAATCGAGCGCTCAGCCACAGCGTTCATTAATTTTCGCCCATACGCAGTGATTGCCCTCGCAGCACTTACGTTTGAAGCAAATGCCGCCGCGCCAGAGATCCCAAAGTTAAAGCTCCAGCCTGAAATTACAGTATCGGGGTTATCGTCGGGCGGCTATATGGCGAATCAGCTGCATATTGCTCATTCCACGCAAATCAAAGGCGCGGCCATCATTGCCGCTGGACCTTATGGCTGCGCGCAAAACTCACTATCTATCGCCCTTGATCACTGCTTTAACAAAACGACTAGTGCGCCGGATTTAGCCGTGGCCGCTTCGCAAATGCAGCAGCTGGCAAGCGCGGGTAAAATTGACGAGCTGAAGAACATCAGTAGCGCCAACGTGTGGTTATTACACGGCAGCAAAGATACCACGGTACATGCGGCGGTTAGTGATGCACTGACCAAGCAGTATCAGCAACTGGGCGCAAACGTGGTGTATATCAACGATAAACCATTTGCCCACCATTACCCGATTGCCAGCAAAGGCGGCAACGATTGTGCAGTCTCGGATGTGCCGTTTTTAGGCAGCTGTGACTTCGACAGCACCGGCCAGTTTTTAACGCATTTACTGGGTAAAGTTGAGCAAAAGGCCGCAACTTTGACTGGCAGTTTAGTGAAATTCAACCAACAACAAGTTGCTGGTGATGTCGCTGGTGGCATGGGCGATGAGGGCTTTGTTTATATCCCAACAAGCTGCGCCAAAGGCGAAAGCTGCCGTTTGCATATCAGTTTCCACGGTTGCAAACAAAATGCGGATGCCGTTGGCGATGCGTATCCTCGGCTCTCTGGCCTTAATGAATATGCCGACACCAACCATCTCGTAGTGCTGTATCCACAAACCAAGAAAAGCGCGATGGCGCCCTTTAATCCAAACGCCTGTTGGGATTGGTGGGGTTACACCAATGGTGATTACGCGACCAAGCAAGGCGCACAAATCCAAGCCGTGATGAAGATGGCGGATTGGCTTAGGAAGTAGTTTGGCGTAAACGCTTTTAGTTTTTAAGCAAAAAAATACGTAAAACTGAAAAATTTCGACCTGAATTTATTCCATTCAAAACTAGGATTTTTGGACGTTTAGTCAAGATCAAGTACAACGCAGTTTCACTTTTCTAACTAGGGCCAGCCACTTTTTAATTTGTGGCTGTCTAGGTTTACTACAGGCCGTGTCTGCGCCTTGATAGTACTGCGTGCGGCCTGCTAGATTGACTACTGCTACTTTATTTACTAGCCCATCTTAATTTATGTCGAAAGGCGATTGAATACCGCAGCTCGCGTGCAGGCTGCGGCTTACTTGAAAAAAAGACTTGAATACAAAACTTGGCCTAAACCCAACGCAATCAATTGCTCGCCGGAAACATCGCAGCCATATTGGCTAAAGTATCGCCAGTCACGCGGTTAATACGCCAGTCGTGCAGCATGACTGCGCCTAACGACTGATAAAAATCAATCGCTGGCTGAGATTAATCCTGGACATCCACTCTTTGGCTTGACTTTAACATTTTCAGGCTCGGCTAATCCCGGGCTAATCCCGGACAGCCACTCTTTTAGGCTAAGTCCGTGGCTAAGTCCGGACTGGCTAAGTCCGGACAGCCACTCTTTGTTTTGAATTTAACATTTTTGCAAACACAGTTAAAGCTCGACCGCGAATCCCGGACATATATGGACGCTCCCACGCCTGTCAAGTAAACCAAGCCTGCCAGCACCCATTTGTTTGCTGGTTTTTTGTTCTTGCAACGTTCAA
>JACCDH011363964.1_pt1 | contig 24241 bp, 22 predicted proteins | sample 7442481 | NCBI WGS metagenome assembly JACCDH01 (sample SAMN15323433, study PRJNA562643) | freshwater metagenome | isolation source: river surface water | place: USA:Blue River Watershed | collected 2017-08-15
GGTTTAAACCCTGTATGATAACATTAGGTTATGACCCTTTTCAATCTGTTAATCATGGGGTCCCTGGTTCGAGCCCAGGAGAGGGAGCGGAAATCAAAAAGAGGTCAATATCGACCTCTTTTTTGTTTTTAGACTCTTTTAAAGCCTCGTTTAAATCAAATAGAACACGAATTGGTTCAGTGAAGGGGGTGGTTGCAACTCTTCCGTTTTCAACTATCAATTTTTCCTCAAAGATGCAACTCAATATCTTGAACTTTGTATTTCCATTAGCTTCTCTATAGAAGGAAACAAGGTTTTCAAGCATTGGGATATGGTTTTTAACATAATTTTTGAAGGAGCTACCATTTTCTTTAATGTTTGCAACTTTATCATTTAAAGAGACCAACTCAACATCTAATTTGAACTTAATTTCATTGTATTCTTTGGAGCTAATTTCCCCATCAAGAAAAGTGTTTAAGAGGTTGCTTTGTCTTGTTTGAATACGGTCAATATCTTTCTGTAATTTAACTAAATCATTGGCCTTGTTATCCTGTTCTCGATTCAAGACTTTTTCAAGAATAGCATGGTAAAGTTTTATTGATTCGGCAGAAAATTGAATAGATGACAATATTTCCTCAACGCTTTCATGGACATCTCCAATACGGTGTCTTTGTGTTTTATCACATTTTGGACATAGATAATAATGGTGTTTTGAACCACTTCTTCCTGTAGCAGCGTAAGCAGTTAATGAACGATGTGGATGATTAGGACATTTCAACAAACCCTTTAAAGGGTATAAGTTTGTTTTATCCAACCCAAACTTCATGTTTCTTCTACGACCATCTAAAACGTCATTAGCACGGTAAAATAGGTCTTCTGATATTAATGGTTCATGTAAACCTTTTACAAACACTTCAGGATTATCCTTGTATTCTTTAACATGAATTTTTCCAATGTATACTTGGTTTCTAATAATGTTTGGAAAGTTATTCTTTGTCATTTTAACTCCTTTAGAGTATAACCATTTACGAACCTCATCAGCTGAATAAGCACCTGAAGCCATTCTTTCAAAAGCTTCAATAATTAAAGGTGCTTTTTCATTTCGGATAAGTGAAGAATTCTTCCCATCTCTAAAGTTCTTGTACCCTTTTGGTGCTGAACCCATCCAGCACCCCTCTAATTTTGCACGTCTTGAAGCTTCTGTAGTGCGGATTGAGTTCTTGTCATTTTCAATTTCCGGAGCCGTTAGATACAAAGCCAACAACATTTTATTGTCAGGAATAGATAAGTCTAAGGGTTGTTCAACAGATTCAACTTTAATACCCAATTTATCAAGGGTTTTAATCATTGTTAAAGCATCCAATTGATTTCTTGAAAATCTATCCCATCTTAGAAATACGATTTTGTTAACCAACCCTTTATTTGATTTTACAAATGAGAGAATTTTAGTCCATTCTGGTCTTTCAAAGGTTTTTGCTGAATAATCTTCAGTGAATGTCTTTAAAACTTTAAAGTCCTTTACTTCAGAATACTTCGATAATACGCTTTCTTGATGAGCAAGTGAATATCCTTTTTCAGCTTGCTCGTCTGTACTCACTCGTATATAATGTATAACATTCGTCATTATCTTCTTCTATTAAATGTTCGTTTTTATAATTGTTGTATTCTATCTCTGCTAAGGATAAAAGAAAGTCTCGTATCAATAGCACTTGTTCTGTGGTAAACTTCGTTTTACCAGCATTTAAGATTTTGGTTGCATCTTTTTGGTTTACCATTTGATGAAGTGTTTAAAAATATGGCTATAAATCGGATTATGCTGCATTATCATAACTTGAAGATTTATGATAAGTGTTAATAAAGTGAAATCCACGTTCGATATTAGATGTAAAAACACCACCTTTAATCTTTTCAAATCGTTCTAAGGAATTGATTGGCATTATCTCATTCCACTCTTCCATGATATCTTGAATTTTGGGGCATACATCGACACTAGGAGGTTCAATTTTCATGCCGGGCTCTATACCAATAAATTCTCTACAGGTTGTTAAAATCAAATTGGCAATGTCTTGTGCGTATTCCTTGTATGTGAATAGGCCATCATGAATGGTGAAGAGAGGAATATCAGTTTTTTGGTTCAAAAATTGACGGCAGACATTGTGTATTAATAGCCAACTTTCACACCGTTGCATGACAAGTGCGAATTCTCTTTTACCAATAACATCGTGTGATAGCTCCAACCACTTGTTCACGCCACTGAATGCTTTTGAGAACAGCTTTATTTGGTCATCGTATTTTCTATATCCCTTTTTATCACTAAAAAGAATGTACATCATCTTAGCTTTAAACTCCTTTCTCATTATTTGAAATTCATCATCTTCCAATAGGGGACTTATTCCTTTTGAAATTACGTATTTGTAGAAATCATGTTTAAAAGATATTTCTTGAAATTCAACTATTGATTGAACTTCATTTGGGAAGAAAAATTCACCCCACATAAAGGGATACCTACCTAATTTATTATTAAAGAAGTTAGATTTAATTAAACCATTATTATTTAACTTATTATGTAATTCTCTATATATTGTAAAAAGATTGAAACCATAACCATTACCTTCAATAAATTCATTATCCATCACCTTACTTAAAATATAAGGTTGACTAGCACTTAAATCAACAGAGTATAATGGCTTATCATTGCATTCTACAAATCCTCTTAATGCTTTAGGTAGATTAGTGAATACTGAATTTATTCTATGGTTACTGCCGGCAACCATTGGATTTAGTTCTCCATGTTCAATTTTCTTAACATCGAATAGCCATCGGCCAATGAGATTATAAATCATTTGTTTTTGATAATAGTTGTCATCATCTACAAGTTGGAGTAGTGCTTGACTAGTGTTAGATATGTAATCGTAAACAGATGGACTAATGCTCATTCGATGTTTTTGATACTGCTCTAACAAGAAACTATAATGCTTGGTCATTCTTATAGATTCCGCATCTTCAGGCAGATACTTTAGAATCTTGGATGCAAATTTTGACGGCAGTTGACGATAGATGTAGTCCCCAGTATTATACAGCGATGTTAACCGATAACCCTTACATTTGGGTTCAACCATTGGAAGGTTGGAATATGATTTGTCACATTCTACTATTGGGTTAATTTTACTTGTGAGCAAACTTACAATATCATAGTAATCGTCACCAATGATTTGTTTCATCTTCTCAGAACAAATATTTCGGTAGAAATTATTGTCCTTGTTTAGCTTCCAATTTTCATTAGTGGTCATTACCTGTGATAAGAAATAATTGATTCTCGTTTCAAGGCCTCTCGCTTTGGTAGGCGAGACATTTAGTCTCGCCACCATTGCTTTTACATCGACAGATTTGGGGATGATAATTTTCATTTTTTTAAAAATTAAAATTCTTCATCATCATCCTCGTCTCTTTCTAACTCATTCATCAATTCGATGAACTCAAAGTCAATTACATGTAATTGACCATTGTTTGATTCAATAAAATCACCAAAACTTTTAAAGGTTCCTTTACTTCCTCCGCTTTCTAAAATGTCAATAGGTTCACAGACTACACATGTATCCATATTGCTTTCAAAATTCATCAAAAGGTCATGATAAGCATCATTTTGACAACCGCTGTCAATATTATAGTCCACTGGGACCTCAAAGGATTGGAAGCCTCTTGCTTCGTAGAAAAATTCAACATGAATTTTTTTTGTTTTTTGGGCAGTATTTGCCATAATGTTAATAAGGTTAGCCTATACACCTAAAGGTTAAAAGTTATTTGATTTTCGACTTTTATCTTGAATTGATTTTTTTCGATTCAATCCTTTTCACTTGTACTCTTTTTTCATTAGGATTTGAAATGATAAATTCATCGCCAATAGAGTGGAAGTCCACACTTGTAGAGAAATCACCGAAGTCTAATCCCTCTGGGTCCTCCATTAAGTCATAATTTTGGTCCTCAAAATCCTGAATTAAATTCTGATATGCTTCCTCGGGTGTTTGGCCAGTGATTTCATAATCTAAAGGGACCTCAAAGTGTTGTTGTGTCCATACGGACAAATAGATGTCAATCGTAATCGACTTGGTTTGTACTTCTTTTTTCATTTTTATTAAAAGTTATTTGTTTAAAAAAATCCCTCATCACTTGTCGAACTGACCCAATCTAAAACCCAATGAGACAAAGAATCCCTTACCCATAGTTTATGGGGATATTTGGGCCAAGAAGATGGGATTAGATTACATCACGTTGACTTCGTGATGAGGGGGTGAATTGATTATGCTGCTGTCATATACTCGTTTTCGAAATCAGATATTTCATCTTTTGACGGCAAGTTTTGTTCAACTAAATCCAATCTTTTTTTTGAGAACTCAATAGATGCGGGGTCAGTATCGTAACCAATTGCATTTCGTCCTAACTGTAGAGCAACTTCAGCAGTTGTTCCTGTGCCAGAGAAAATATCGAGAACCGTATCTCCAATCTTTGATGTCATAAGGATTGGTAAAATTGGCAAATAGGCTGGGAATGGTGCAAGATGTTTGTAGGCGGGGTCAATCTTATGTAACTCTGCCCAATTGAATGCCGCACCTATAATCACTCCTTTCACTTCCTGTTCGTCAAGGAAGTCTTTGAATCGCTTGATTGGTTTCTTTAAAGACCATTTGACTTTATCCTTCTTGTCGCCGGATTTTGCATCATTACAGCCTCTTTGGATACCAAATAATTCTCCTTGTTTCCAATGGTTAAACTCTCTGAAGAAATAGTTCTTCGGTTCCTTAACAAAGTGAAAGATTCGCTCTGTTGTTGGTGCTAGACGTTTGATTTTACCCACTGGTTTTGGGTTAGTCTTCTTCCAAGTCCAATCCCCAACCAAATGCCACCCTTCGTCTACCATAGAGATGACCAACTTATGTGTGATTAAACAACTTACTCCTTTGTAAGTATCTGCAATATTGATGAAGAGACTTCCCTCGTCCTTAAGAACCCGTTTAATTTCAGAGTAATATTCTGTGACTGAGTTTCCAATATACTCATCAGACGATGACTCAGAACCTAATTGGTCATCAACCATCACACCTGTTGGGTAGATTCTTTGACCCAAGCCATATGGAGGAGATAATAAAACTGTTTGTACCGACTTGTCAGGAATCTCTTTAAGATTTCTGCAGTCCTTGTTGTAGAGAGCATATCCTTCTCCAAAATGATGAACATGGTCCAAAGCTTCAGTTAATGAATTTTGCCCTTGTGTCTTCTTCGACGTTTTGTAGGACTCCATTAATTTGAAACCTCTTTCAATTGTCATCTTGCCATCTGAAATGGTGCTTACCAATTTAAGATTTTTAGCCTCATCACCTCCCTCGTTTTCAAATGATAAAAGGGTTAAAATCTTGACTAAATCTTCTGTCGTTTCTACTCTCGACTGAAGCATAGGACTTAAGTCCTCATACGTGAAATCAGAAATTGAAATTTCTGCATACATGTTTTTTCCATCTTTCTCACCTGGTGAGTTTTGGAAAACTTCAAAAGGGATTTCCTTTTGGGGTTTTGGGGCGTTTTTTTGTGCCATTTTTAAATCTTTAAAATTTATGACACAAAAATATTTATTGATAATTTAAAGGATTTCTTAGGAGGACGTCCTTTTTATTTTGTTAAGGAAATTATTATCAATTGAAACAAGAGAAGGATTGTGCGAAAAAATGTTTGTAGGTTTTTGGTGTTTAATTAATATATTTTTTACTTCATATGCTTTTGAAGTTGAAATTGTAGGGACTTTAATTATAGCCTTTTTTATATCATCGCGGATTTTCCTTAAATTAGTTTTAAGCTCACTTTCGGTTATTGAGGTATTTTTTTGAATTATAATTTCATCAGATTTATGATTGTTTATGTATTCATAACCTAATGAATTATAAATAACTCCTTCTGATGCATTTAATTTTATTTGACTGTAAATTAAAATAATAATTTCTTTTAAATTTTTTAGGTCTTCTAAAGTAAAAGAACGGTTATTATTAATTATAAAAAACAGATAAAATGCCTTAGGTTTCTCTTTCATTGATAGTTTATAACCATCTAAAAAAATCTCTCCCAAACTATCAACATATACTTTTTTGTCATTTGATTTGAAAATTTCACTATCCAAACTGTTCGCTTCCGACGAAATTTTTGCTAAAAGACCTTTTAAATGTTCAATAAATCCGCTTAAAACGTTATTATCTTTTAATCTTAATTGACAATCTTTACATATTTTGCCGGTATTAATTTTATATTCAATATCTAATTCATTTAGACAAAAGGCATTTATGCATCCCCCTTCTGGAGTTTCATGATAATAATCAAACTGATTACTTTTGTTGCCATTTAAAATATGAAATGTATTTTCAATGACTTGATGGGCAATTGCTAGGAAAGGTCTATTAGATGTATAACTTGACCAGTTATAGGTTCTTATATAGATATCATTTTCATCATAGTGACTAAACCATTTTTTGGGAGAATTAAATTCTATAAAATTTAATTTAACTGAAGTCAACACAACTACTAAATCTATTTTTTCTATTTTTATATTTGATTTTCTTAGTGCTCCTGCAACTTTTTTGAGCTCGGTTAATATTGAATAACTGTTCTTTCCAGTTTCTAATTCATTTACTTTAAAACAGGAGTTTTTTTTTGGTAGTGGAGCCAAAAATTTAAAATTTATAGGACCCTTTATTAAATTAAGGAAATTAATTACTTCCAAAATAAGCTCGGATTTGACTTCAGGTGTTCCAGAAATATAGATGTTCATAAGAATTATTTAGAACAATCAATATAGCATTTGATAAAATGAGAAGCAAACAATTGCTGAATGCTAGTATTTTTTGTCGTAATACTTCTATGTGTTGTATAATTATTATAATATTCTTGAATTTTAGATATTGATAAAATGAAAAGGCTTTTTATCAAATATTGAAGCTTATTTTTGTCGTAAATTAAGTATGTGGATATTGTCTCATATTCGAAGTCAAATACTTTTTTACTAAAAATCTAAAACATGGCATCAGAGGAAAATTTCTTTACCGACCAAATTATATCTTTAAGTGAATTGACTAAGGAACAGTTTCTTGAATTGTTATCTTCTGACAATGAATTTGCTAGGCGATACAGAAGATATGCAAAGCTTGAATTTACATTTCGAAAGAAATCATACGAACAAATCAATTTAATGTTTAAAAAAATATAATAAGCGTTCCAATAATTTAGGTGTTCCATAAAATTCTTTAAAGATTGCTCCGGCAGGTCATTTATTCGCTGTACATTAGCCCCATATCAATTCAAAGGAATATTATGGAACATCAACATTTAAATGTGGTAATTTTTTCTCGCGTATCCTCAACAGGTGATAGGCAATCAACCGACCGCCAGACTAATGAGTTAAAGGAATACGTATTACGAATGGGATACAACTTGGTTGGTATCTACGAAGAAAAAATAAGTGGTTTTAAAAAGAATGAAGAACGACCGGTGCTTAATCAATTGTTAAATGATATTGACCATGGTATTGATGGTAAAATTCGTATTGATAAAGTTTTGACAAGCGAACTTAGTCGAATTTCAAGAAGTGTCATATCAGGATTATCGATAATCCAAAATCTATTAGATAGAAACGTTTCACTTTATATTCAAAATTACAATTTAGAGACCTTAAACCCTGATAAAAGTGTAAATCCAATGACCATGTTTATGATTCAAATATTGGCAAGTGTGGCAACGATGGAAGCGGAGACTACAAAAAGCAGATTTCAATCAGGTTACCGAAATTATATTGCCAATGGTGGTAAGGTTGGTAGAAAGAAAGGATGTGTTTCAGATGAAGACTTCTTAAATAACCACAAAGATGTTGTTAAGTTACTAAAACGGAATTTGAGTATTCGTCAAATATCAGGATTAACTGATAAGAAATCTTTGACTACCATTATGAAAGTAAAGAAAAAGGCAATTGAAGCCGGTCTCTTAAAGTATCAACTTTCCTCAGAGTAGAATTTATGTCGTTTTTCGACTACCACTAATTACCGGGAGAAGATTTTATTCATAAACCCAGTAATCATTCCAATCACCTTCAGGACCTGAGCCTCCAAAACCTCTCAAGAAAATATATTATCCCGGTAATATATTACATTACGGTCCCTGTGATTATTCTTCAGAACCCTTCTAAAATTCATCAGAGGAAACTTTCAATAAATCCCGGTAATCATTTGAAAAGTTGGAAGCAGCCAACTTTTCATCAACCCCTCCTGCCTGCCGGGTTACCTGCCGGAACCCCTATATAAATCCCCCCTTATGTATACAAAACCTTGGTTTTTAAACACCCCCTCAATACCCCTTTTAAATGCCAGACCATTTTTTCCAAAAAATTCAAAAAATGGTCAAATACTAAAAAAATATCCAGTGAAAAAAATTACCAAAACTTTGAAAATATCATAGAGATTACATTATTGAAAATCTCAAATTATTGGTTATATAATCTGAAATCATTATTAAATTTTAGCCATTGGTATAGCGCAAATTTGATTTGTGATATGACTAACCATAAGATAAAAAAACTGATTTGGACAAGAATTAACTGCTTCTTGTATAAGAGCTTGGTATTTCCCTTTTAGAATCTCATTGTTTAATGTTGGGCGGTATCTAGCAATAGTTCCAATGTAAAATGCAAAAGCTAATGTTGCAGATAATCTATGTAGCCGACTAGATTCAAGATTTAAATAATTTCTATATCCTGTTCTTGTTAACATTGGGTTAATTCTTAATGCCTCAATATCCCTACAGATTCTATTATACGCTATTCGATGGCTTTTCATTGATTCGTTTGTATAACTAAAATTCAATTTCGATTTAAAATACTTTCTACTGGAATCTGAATTACATTCTATTGGGATGAGTTTCTCTTTAAATACCCCTTTGAGAAGCATATCTGTTTTCATTATTTTATCAAACTTTCTTTCATATGCTAAAGTGTAGTATATTTTATTTCTCCGCTCATTTGTTCTAATCGTAATTTCAATTGGCAAATGCTTTCTTTTTGTATTTGGAAACAGTTCGAGTGCATAACCAATTTCATGAACCTCTATTAATTCACGAAGAATATCATCCAATTTTAATTCAGCACCTTGTCCATTATTAATTTCAACTCCTAAAGTTTTTGCAAATGAATGAAAAATAGAAATTCCATTGCCTCCCGAATTTGACAGTTTTAAACTTAGTTTTTTATCTGATGGTAAAGAAATCCCATGATGCTCTATTTGAGACTCAAGGTCATAATTGTTCACCAATAAATATGATTTAACTAAATTTATGAATGAATAATAAATCAGAGTTCCTTTGGTAGGCATCCTTGCTTGATTTGATGAATTATGAAACTCTTCAGATAGCTCTGCAAAATATTTTGCCTTGACTAATCTAACCTTCTGTTTGCCCCTATCCCTTTTAATCGTGTTTATTTTTGCATCAAGCCATGCCTGTAAATAACTAAATGGGTCTGAAGTTAAAATAAATGGGGCTCCAGGTTCATTTCCAAATTGAAAAAATTTTACCGCTTTAAAATCTTTCCTAACTTCTTCTCCAAGCTCCAATTCAATTGTGTTCATATATTATATTTTACAAATTAAACGATACTAAATTTCTCTATACTTAATATTAAAATAGATTTAAAATATTGAAAAACGGCACATTATTATTAGGGGAAAGTATAGGTCGTTACCATATAAACACCATTGTTTGAAAGAGCCGATGACTTAACCCAATCCTCAAAACTTGCCCTTATGTCTCTATTAAATGCCGTTACCATTGGTGACATATTAGACATGTAAAAGGTCTCAGACATTGAAATATTATTCAATTTCATGTCACCTGCGGGACACAAATGACCTCGGTCATATCCACTTCCTTGGTAATCTGTACTTTTAACAGGAATTGATGTAACCAATGGGTCAATTCGAAAGTCATCTGTTCTTGTTTGACTTCCATTAATACTTTCAGGGGTTAAATAATAGTATGAGAATTCAGATTGACGATATGAATTCGAATAAGATAGTGTGTAATAAGTGAGTTTAATTAAATATCCTTGAGCCGGTGTTGGTGTATAGTCTTTAGCATTGGGAGTTGGGTTTTCTTTTTGAATACATGAAACAAATAGAAAAATTGAAACAATAATAAACAGTCTTATTTTTACAAACCCCATTTTAAAATTTTATTAAAAGACATCTATCTTAAACTTTTTGAGTTTTAATATTGATTGATAGCCTTTTACTAAAGATTGTTCTTTAGGTCTCTCTTTTCTCAATAATACTTGCATTAATGATTTTAAATTTCTTAACTCATCTGGTATAAATATGTTTGTTTTTTCACCTAAAGAAATTATTTGTTCCCATTGTGATTTAGATATTTTGCCAGCCTTGTCATATAGAAATAATAAATCAATTGGAGGAGCCTCTTCTTTTATGGTTGAATATTTTGAAATCTTTTCAAGTAAATAAGGGTCATTATTTTTTTCAAATTTTTCTAAAATGTTCAGTGCAGTTTTTAGAGTCTTAGGGTCCAAGTTTCGCCCATCTTTTAATTTTGTGTAAACTTCAAAAGCATCTACAAACTTAATATCAAGGGGCATAATTTCCATAGAGTTATTTTTTAACGCCTCCATTAAACCATTCCAAAATGGACGGCCCATTGACATAACCTTACTTACCGAAATCATACCATCTTCAGCAGAAGTTTTTTGAACCTCGATTTCGATTTCTCTTTTATTTTTTTCTTCTAATGAAATCAAATAATCCTGAATAGAATGTTCATTAATTTCATAAAGTTGATTTTTCAACGTTTCCCAACTTTTTTCTCTCTTGGCATATTCAGAAGGTAAAGTCCCTGCAGAATTTTGAATTAAATGGTTAAAAACAAAAATTAAAAGCTTTTTAAGCTCGTTTAGAGTTTTTTGACTGATATTTTGTTCATTATATATTTTCCATAAATCAAGTCTGTTGTTTGTCAGGAAGTGAAAATATGAAATCGTGTATGACACAGTAAATGATTTTAAATTTGTATCTCCTATTGCATCAACATTTTTTCGTCCAAATAGCTTGTCGACAGATTTAAATAAAATAGCATTACCAATTAATTTTTTATAAAAATTCTCTCCTGGCAATTTATTAGCTTTCACTAATTCATTAATCTTTTTTGTATAATGAACAAAGTTCTTTTGAGCACCTTGTGATACCATAAAAGGTTCTAGCTCCCAAAGATTAATGAACTTTGATACATCTGATTTTACAAATTTGTGTGAGTTAGGATTTTGTTCCTTAAATGCTTTTTGTTTAGACGGAGTTGCAAGTTTATTTAGGGCTTCCCTATATTGACCATTTGTTCTTTCGAAATACCAATATATTGGTTGATTTCTATTCTCTATATTTAATACTGGTTTAGTTCTTGATAATGCCTCTATTTGGATAAAATATTTATTATTTGAAGACAAATCAAGTTCAGAAACTTTGTTTTGGCTGTTTGCAAATTTTGCAATATTGGGGACTTCTTCATTTTTTTGGTTGACATCTTTTATTACAGTCAACTTCATTTGAACAAAGATTTTACTTAAGTCCGCGTCATTATATTTTTTTGATGTATGAAATAATGAGGCTGTTGTTTGACCGCCGTTTACGATTTGAAAATCGGTCAATTTTTTTATATATAGTTGATTATCTGATAATATTACCTCAACATTCTCGGCAGTAGCTGTTATGCCGTTATTATAAGGTAGGAACATGTGAGGCTTTGTTCTAATTGTATCTCTTATACCTTTATTAAACTTACCTGTTTGTCCTAGAAATGCTCTAACATTGCTTTCTAACAATTCATTGGAATACTCTTTATAGAGTTTTGCTAAAACAGTTCCAGGGATAATCGCAAGATAACATTCATAAGAATCATCTATATTAGGAACTTTTAAACATTGTAACCCCAAGCCATTGTCCACCAAATCTTCATTAAATAAAATTTCAATTGGTTCCCTAAATCCTAAAGATTGGTCGAGTTTAAAAAACCTTTTTATATCCCAAATGTGTACTAAAATCTCAACACCATTTAAATCAACTTTTTCTTTCTGTTGGTTGCATGTGCCATTAATTAGGTAATAGACATTAATTCTATCAAATAGGTCTCCTTTTTCACTGATTATTTTAACTAGTTCAATTAATTCAGTTTGTGAGGGACTTAAATAATCAATGTGACCTTTAATAGCAGAGTTTAGAAATTTTTTTATTTGATTTAAGCCTTTCGTAAATTCAGCAGAAGTAATATTGTATTCATAATCATCGTTTCTAAAATATGTAATGAATAAATCTAAGGTTTCGTAATAGGTTTTATTTTGGTCATCTTTTATTTCATCTCTCAAACAATAACCATTAAGTTTCCAATCAATTCTGCCTTGAGAATCTGGGTGTATATAAGAAAGGACTTGTGCTCCTTCAGATTTACCTGAACCATCTAATTTTTCAATACAGTATTCCGTGAATTTATCTTCATAGCTCGCTCCCTCTCCATCTGAAAACACCAATGCGGCAACGTCTGATTTAACAGATTCTATATAGTTTAATAATTCTCTTTCCATAATTGAAGGGATAGTAATAATTCATCCGTTGTTAAGATATAATGTTCAATTGCTATTGGTTCAATAAAATAGGAAACATTAAAAATTCCTGGGTCTAAATTTTCTGAAATTATTTTAGGAAAATCATTGGGGACATTATAATATTTAATTTCTCTTAATTGATAATAGCTATTGTACAACTCGTAATCATCTGGTAAGTACCCTACTTGTGCAAGCTTCTCAAAAAATTGTAATAACTGAGAATGGTCGTTAGAAAATTGAATTTTTACTCTATCTACTATTTCATTTAAATTGAACCCAGCACCCTTAACTTCATCTAATAATACATGACTTAAAATCAATTTCTTTAATCCTTTAGAATCTAATTGTCGTTCATTTGAAATTTGTATTTTGGGTATTTTTGATGAGGATAGCTTGACTTCAACTGCGGTTTCTCTAAATAAAAAGTCTTTATCCTCAAATTCTGGTCCTGTCCAAATTTCTAATATTTTAGTTCCTTCAAAATTATTCTCTAATAATAATTCTATAAATAATAATTCACCAATTAACCCTTTCTGTTGTTCTATAGTTAAACCCTTATTCGTTATTTTATCAAATAATTTCTTCCATTTTAAAATAACATTCGAAATTTTAACGAGAGCTTCGTTTTGGGTAATTGCTGATATAATTGATTCTACTATATCTTCAATGAAATAACAGAATATGTCTTTTAAATCATTGTCTAGTAAAAATATTTGTAATTCATATTTATCATCAAACTCAAATATTTCTAAAGTTACTCCTTTAAATTTCTTTGTTTTGAATTCTGGAATAATGGTATTTAAATTGATTTCAAAGATAAAAATATGATTTCCTGTAATATGATTGGTTGCTGCATAACAATCAAAATTTTGTACAGCATCAATTTTAGTTTTAATGAGATTTTCTCCCTGAGGAATTTGATTATCCCAAATTGATTTTAAATTTATCATAATTAATTATCAAGTTCATCGTCATCTAATTGTAGAGCATCATCAAAATCGTTAGCGATATTTGAAGTATAAGAAACTAATTGTTCGTTATCAATTTTTGGAAAATGTATGCTATAACCAATAATAGGAATTCCGAAATTAACCCCAACGGTTCCTCTTTCATCAAGTGAATAAATAAGAATTAGTCCCTTCTTTTCTTTTGCTCTTGTTTGCTTTGCATTGATTATTTCTGTACCTAACTCTAAGTCTATTATTCTATCTCTAGGCGAGTCAATTTGATTCTTTTTAATTGTATATTTTGTAGAATTCTCTGGATTACTATCAGTACGTATGATACAGCCAATAGTTATTTTTTCACCATTAATTTCTAAGGAATATTGTTTTACCTGTTGATTGGCCTGGTCTTGAGAATATACCTTTTTAGAATTTGATATGATTCCAATATTCCATTCTGTAATTAAGTTTGATTTTGATTGTGCTTTTATATAATCAGTAATAGTTGAATTGTTTATACTTGGTTGCTCAATTTTATAGTTATCAATAAAATCACAGATATATTCAATATTTTGATTTCTATATAAGAGATATTTCAAAGTACCATCTGTACTAAATGCTCTATCTTTATCCTGTGGTAGGCCAATAGAATCAAATAAATCTTTAAATGTTTTGAAATTGTTTTTAATAGAATTTAAATCTTTATTCAAAGAATAGGTTTGTCTATTTATGCCAGATAAGGAAACGGTGATTTCCTTTGACCAAAACATTTTTGAAAGACTTGTAATTGTTAATGCACCAGGATGGTTTCTTACCTTTAATCTAAAATCTACAGGTCTTTGATTTGTAATAGTCATTTCATCGAAATCATTTCTCATTTCTTCGGTTGCCATGGTTATATGGTTGAACCATTCGAAGATTTCGTTTGTAGTAAAAATCCTACATAAATCAACATAACCAGGTCTATATCCAAACCATCTCCCCATTTGCATTAACGAATCATACATTTTTGTTGTTCGGAGATAATATGAAATTGATAACCCTTGTAATGTTATTCCTCTTGAAAGTCGGCTACCCCCTACAGCTATTACGGAAAATCCTGTAGCTTTATATTTTTCATAGTCTAACTCTTCAATTCCATCATATTCCAATTGCCCCAAAGATTTAATACTATGAACCGCACGAACTTTAATTTTTGAAGCTGCAGGTCTTAATTCTTTTAAAATGTCTTCCCAATTATGATTTTTTATATTATGGTCTTTATAGTCTAAATTTTCTTTTATAGTTTCTGTTGTAAGAATAAAATCTGAGTTATATAGTGATTTTAATTCGGAGATAAATTCTAAATCATTACCTTCAATTTTATTTTTATAATCAGAAAGGACATCATTTACTAATAATGCAACTCTATCAATCCATTTGGTATATAATGCAACATGAACAAGCATTGAATTGTGTTTCGCCTCTTGTTTTCTTAATCTCCTAATAGCACAAACTAGCAAAAAGGATTTAATTGCTTGATGTAAACTTTTAGGGATATAACTCGGCAAATTGTTTACATTATCTCTATTTATCTTTTGAAAAAATGGGGGGTCAAAATCACTTATATTCCTGAAGATTGGAAGCGGTTCATGAGAATTTGTAGTAATAGGGTCTTCATATCCAAATACCGTTGAAGCACCAATATAATTTTTGGGAGCCTTTAGGTTAATAATAAAATCTCTTGGAAATAAATCTTCACCAATATGGAATACTCTATTTTTAATTTTAGTTTTTAATTCATCATTAAATTCTTGATTTATAAAGAGATTAGCATAGGGGGTTGCAGTGTACCCAATAAATGTTTTTTGGTCAAACAAATTTAATAGTGTCCGAATTAATTTATTTATTGTTTTTACCTTTTCAATATCATTGGTAGTATTAACAGATGCGGCATCAGCCTCATCGTCAATAATTAAGGCAGGAATGCCAAGTAATTTGAGTTGACCATTAATTTCTTTAACATTTTCATTACTTGAAAGCCAATGTATTAAATTGGTTAAAATGGAGCTATTTTTTTTTATTACGAATACAACTGGGCTTTCTCCAATTGGGTAATTAAATTTATTTGCCGAGGATATGTTAAAATCGCCCTTATCTCCATTTTGAAAATATGTTGTAGTCAAAGAATAAACACTTTTTTCAACTGAGTATTTACCGACACCAATGATATTTTGTTCATTACCAGTCACACTTCTTCCTACAAATCCTTCATCAACTCGTTCTTGTGTTTGCCTTCTTAGAGAACTAATTGTTCCAGCAAGAATAATAATAACTTTATATCCAGCATCTGTAGCTTTATTAATTAATCCGATAAAGTTTGAAGTTTTGCCAGATTGAACATGACCAACAACCATTCCTCGTTTATCCCAACTTCCCTGTTTATTAGGATTTCCGCAATTATCTAAAATTTTATCAGTGAAATTATCTAAATCTTTAATTGGGAAAGAGGGGTCATTTTGTCTAAGAAATAGTGAATACCTTTCCCATAAATCCCATTTTATATTAGATTTAATGTCATCTAGCCATGGTTCATGCCTTTCGTTTAAAATGGAAATTTCACCATTGCCAATACTGAAGTCGGAGATTAAAATGTTTAAAAGTTCTTCTTTATCTATATTCCCTGAATGTTTCAGAACATTATCTACCCTTTCAATAATTTTCAAAATTATCTCAGTTGTAATTTCTTTTGATTCAGAATACTTTATTTCATTTAAGAAAGCATGCGCAAATAACCTGGCATTATTTTGAAGCTCATTCATTTTAAATAAGTTGAAATTGATGGGTACAAATTAAATGGTACACAATTCAATATTTGTTGACTCGCAAGTTCTTTGGGAACACCTTGACTAATATATATTTTGAATAAATCAACAGCCAATTGAATTAACTCATCACTTGGTATTTCTAATTTCTTCTCTAACTCATGAAATGAGGGGTCTTCATTCTGATTATACAATATTAAGTCAAGAGGCACATTTTCTTCGATTAACCTAAGAGCCTTTGTAAAAAGCTTACCTATCTCTTTATTATTTAATATCTCCTTAATAATAGGATGCTTTTTATTAATACGGTATTTTTTTATTCCCTCTGAATTGAGTTTATCATACCACAATTTTTCAACAACTTCATTTGTTCCGATATTAAAAGTTGAATGGTGTCCTCTATAGTTATATATTTTTGCAGACTCTTTGATAGCAATTTTTGCAATTCTTGCTAATTCTCGTCTAATTGACAACGGTGGATTTGCTGTAGATTTTTTTATATCTAATTGCCAACCAAAATCGCTTAAGTTTGAGAACTTGATTTCAATTCTTGCAAGTTTTGAATATTCTTTTTTGTTTTCTAACCCTAACCAATCTCCTGCAACTAAAAGTCTGTCTCCCCTGTAGATATAAAAACCTTGTTGATTGTACCACCCTAAAGGGCCACCTGTTTTTTCATATACTTCAAAATCAATACTTGACATATGAGGAAGTATATAATATGTTACTTCCACATTTCCGTCAAAAATTTCTGTTTGGCCTCTTCGTGGTAATGGGTGTATATTTAATAAAAAGGGATTGTAGGGCTCGACTTCAAATGAATTGAAGACTATTTTTAGTTTTTTACTTTCCAAAAACTTATGAAAAACTAATCCCAAATGTTCTTTTACGGTTGAAAGCTCTTTATAAAAAGCATTTTTAACCATTTCATTTTCTCTTGTAGAATTTCCGACTATTCTATCAAGTTTTTCCCATAAAACGATTGTACCTGATTCATATTTTTGGATAATATCTAAAAATTTTGAATCGGAAACATAGTCTAATAGTAACCATTTTTGATGCTCATTAATAAAATCAATATCCCAGCATCTTTTTATTGGTGAATTTCCTTTCTTTTTTGTTATAACGGTTAATCTTTTACATTGGGAGAATGAAGCGGTTTTCAAACCCAATCCAAATCTTCCTAAATCTGATTCATTTCTTTCCTCTTCTGGGTCTTTACTTCCCGGAGTCATTGCTATTAATAACTCTTCAAGATTCATACCTATTCCATTATCTTGATAATAGATATAAGAATCTTTACCATCCCAATAAGATTCTATTTCGATTATGCTTGATTTTGCCGAAATACTATTATCCAAAATATCTGCAATAGCTGTAGATAAATTATACCCAAAACTCCTATACGAGTTTATAGTTGATTTTGGATTTGGATTTGCTATTTCAGCCTGAAATTCAATCATTTTTATTTGGTTTCGAGGGTAAGATTTTTTTAATAACTGATGCAATTCCCTCTGCCATTAAGGGTGGGACTGCATTACCAATTTGTTTAAATGCAGAGGTACGACTCCCTTCAAAATAAAAATTATCGGGGAAAGACTGTATCCTTGCCGCTTCTCTAACAGAAATAGAACGATTTTGAGATATATCAGGATGAATATAATAGTGTCCATCCATAGCGATATGAGCCACAACTGTTTGAGATAAATTTTCTGGAGGGACAACATTAAATCTATTTAAAAATGCATTTTCATTTTTATGTCTCTTCAACCTTTCAGGTAAGTCTTTATAATTTAATTTTTTACCATCTTTTAATAATAGATTTACAGCAACTCTATATATTTCTAAATCATTTTCGTTATTCGGCCGTGCTATATGTTGTGTAACGAAATTTTCGTCTGAAGTTCTGATTTTTGATTTTACTAGGTAGTCATTAAAGTCTGAAGAAATATATGACAAAGGGCCTAAGTGTCCTTCTCCGTTCTGTAATTTTGGTAAATCATCATACAGTAACTTAAAACCCCTTTTCTCAGAAACTTCAATTTCTTTAAATGGAGGGATGTTTAGGTCCAATTCTTTAAGCCAACCGATAATGATGACCCTTTTCCTATCTTGAAGGACATTAAAGTTTTTAGAATTTAAAATTTTATTATGTCCAATTTTATAACCAGCATCATTTATAGCTTGTTCAATTTTACTCATTTGAGTACTATTGTTGGCAGAATAAATTCCAGGTACATTTTCAAATACAAACATTTTTGGCTTGTATTTTTTTAGAAATTTTACATATTGAAGATATAAGTGATTCCTTGGGTCTTCTTTCATTCCATTAGGGTCTCTGGCCCTTCCGACTAAAGAATATGCTTGGCAAGGAGGTCCACCAATTATTAAATCTACTGTTTTTTCTGTACCTGTAATTCTTTCATCTATTTGTTCAAAAATCTCTTCAATTGTACTATCAGATATCTCTTTATTAATTACAGACTTCAAAATAGATTGAGGGATATTTTTTAATAAATCAATTCGAGATATTTCACCTTTTAAATATGAATTATAAATGTCTATTTTGTTTTTATTTTTTAAATAATGGTAAGCAGCTCGAGTTTCTAATGTTAAACTTGCTTCCTTATTCATTTCAATATGCGAAATGGCATTAAATCCTTTACGGATAAACCCCTCACTCAACCCGCCGGCACCAGAAAATAGGTCAATAAATGTATACAATGTTTTACTTTTTAATTTGTGTTATAAGCCTTATTTATATGAATAAATATCTTTATTCATAAAGACTTTGGAACTAGAATTTACAAAAAATCTTCAAATTATTAATAGTATTTCATTTGGCATACTCCTGATTAATCTATGTACCGGCTCCATACTATAGACTTTTGTCATTAAAATCCATTTGTCTTCTGAAATTTGAGAGATATAATCAGAAGAATTTGGATAATCATCCTTTAACCAAAGCATTGCTCTCATAGATAATTCCAATTTGATGTCATAAGATTTACTAGCACCATTAAATCCAACAATATCCCTATCCACATCTTCATGGAGTTGCTCAAATTCAAACTTATAATTCAGTAATTCAACACTACCAATACGTTCCACTTTAAATGATTTGATAGTTTGTGATTCCAATTCAAATGCAGAAAACGACTCGTAGTTATTAGAAAATGAAATTGGTTCCACCAATCTGTTAGATACGGTCTCAGAACTTGCAGATTGATATTTTATCAAAATAACCTGTTGTTTTAAATCAATTGATTCATTGATAATGGAAACAACCTTTGAGCGATGATTCTCAACAATAAAACTTGAGAATTGATTAACTTCACCCATGTTACTTAATTTCAATCGAATGGATTTAACCAATGGATTTTTATTGGAATTTGATGAAATGGACTTGTTTATTAAATCAATTTCTTCCTTTGTAAATGTTGGTAACTTATCTCCCTCAATCCAATATTTGTTTGTTGAATCTTTTTGAATATTGAACCCTGCATCAGACAATAATTCTAAATAACGGTATGTTGACCGTTCCGAGATTTCCAATGAATTGGCAATTCTTTTTATTGATTTTATAGGTGCAGATTTTAACAAATTAATCAATCTGAAAATCCTGTATATTCTATTTTGGTTGAACATAAGTCTGATGTTAACTCCTAAATCTATTCATTTATCATAATAAGAAGCAATATGTTAATGAGTCATTCACACATTAATGACAAATATTTGACATATTATTTTAAAATATTTGGACAAATAAGGTCAATTGATAATTGTTGACTTTACATGGCAGGGGAATTTTAAATCTTGAACCTTCAATCAAACAGATACCAACATGAAAAAATTATTACTAATTACCGGGTTGTTAATATCAACTTTAGGATACTCTCAAAACCCAATTCCGTCGCCATGTAACGATAGTCTTTACACCGTTTTGAAAACCAAAGCCATTGGTCAAATGACCGACCGTGAATTTGCCTATTTCAATCAGAAAGAAAAGGATTGTGCGGAGTTCAGAAAAGCACTGATGCAAGAGGAAGTTAAAGTGGAAACTCTTAATGTAACTAAGAAAACGGTCAACACCTATTGGACAGTTGCTGGTATAGGACTTGTACTATCTTTTATTCCTTTACTGCTTCTTTGATTTATTCGATTTTTTGAACTTAAATCACATCATTAATATAATTTGATTACCAGCACACATTTGATTTAACCGGTACAATCCGGTGAGGTTTTAGGACATAAAAAAGGAGTTGAAATATCTCAACTCCTTTATAAACACTAACCATTATTTGGAAATAGACAACTATTGTCTATCGTTTCGTAAATCTCATGATTTAAATTGAAAAATCTATTTGCGACCATTAATATATCAATTAGTTGATAATTTGGACATTAAATTATTCTCTTTTCGAAAGAGTCTTTTAATTAGTTTGTTTTTTTTTATAAATTATTGATAAATAAATTTTGCACATTAATAAAAGGGTAAACGGTATTAGAACAACTAATTAACAGTTAAATATTATTTTTCATTTTTTAAACTCTGTATTCAAAAAATAATGACTAAAATTTATAATTACACAGCATTTTATGTAAGTGAACCATTTAGCGAATCCTCCCTTGAGGCACATGCTACTAAAGATTTTTGCTATTATAATTTGTTAAAAGCTTGGAAAGGGGATGATAATACTTTCCCATTTAATAATGCACATGAAACAACATATAATGTTAGAGATGGTAGTGATTGGGATAAAACACTTAAACCAAGACTTAGAGAAAGACTAACTAATTCTGAGAATATGATTCTATTCTTAAGTTCCGAAACCGCGAATTCGAAGGCTTTGAAAGAGGAATTAGATTATGGAATAAATACTCTTGGTCTACCTGTAATCGTAGTATATCCTAATTTAAAATCTAAAGAAGAATTATTAAATAGTAGTAAAAAAGGATTTAATAATTATGTTTTAAATTTATGGGACAAGTTGCCAATTTTTCGAGATTCTAAATCAAATGTTCCCGTCTTACATATACCTATGAAAAAAGAGATTATTCGTGAGGCGTTAAAAAATCTTGATTTTAGATTAGATTCAAAATGTGTTGCCGGAAATTATTTCTATAAAGTTTAATCAAAAAAATGAAAGTAAAATTATTTGATAAGGGCATTAAAAATAGATTTTGGTTTATTTTTTCAATAATTTCTGGTGTTCTATCTTTTATTATGTTGTTTGATTTTATACCAGAAAAATTTAATGATTATTTGAAATGTTTTGGGTATATCATTTTTATAGTACTAATTCTTATTTATATAAACATTTGGAGGGTAGCAAATAAACTTACAGATATTAATCTTGATATAGATGGTAGTAATGTAAATATAAAGTGTGGGGATATATTTTTACAAGAAGGATTTAAGGTAATTGCTTTTAATGAATATTTTGATACCGAAGTTGACGATAAAATTATTTCAAAGGCGTCTCTTAATGGTGTTTTTATAAACAAGTTTTTTAAGAATAATGTCGCTGAATTAGACAACTTCTTTGATATAAATTTAAAAAATGAAGATATACTTAGTAATAACGTGATTAGAAAGCATGGTGGAAAAACAAAGAGGATTAAGTTAGGGACTATTGTCCCATACAATGATTTTCTCTTAACTGCATTTTCTAAATTTGATGAAAATGATATTGCAATATTATCAATGTCAGAATACATTGAGTTTCTTATTAATTTTTGGGATAGGGTTAATCGAGTATATGCTCAGAAGTGTGTTTCAGTTCCAATATTCGGGTCGGGTATAACACGTATTAGAGAGCATAAAAATATTGGAGAGGAGGAGTTAATAAAAATTATGCTTTGGACATTTAGACTTAGTGAAATGAAATTTAAATACCCTGCTGAATTAACAATAATGATTCATAACGAAAAAATTGGCAAAATTAATTTATTTAACTTTAAGCAATTAGTAGGTTAAACAGATAGAAAGAGATTTAAATTAGTCACTTTATTGCTATTCTTGCGATAAGCACAATTTGGTTGATGAAATTCTAATTTAATCGAGATGTTTAGGATAATACGATAGTCAGTTAAACAGAAATACATTGTCAAATAAATTACTTAAATATGAAAATCGGTTAATTGCTTTTATTGACATTCTTGGTTTTAAGGATATCATAAAACAATCCGATATAGACCCCTCTAAAATAGAGTTGATTTACTCTGTTCTCGAATATTTAAAGGATTGGGAAAAACCGGAAAATTGGGAATTAAAGTTTGTTGCAATTGAAGAATGTGCACAATATAAAGGGGTGAATAATTTTGACCTAAGTGGAAAAACTAATATTACTTCATTTTCTGACAGCATTGTGGTTTCTGTTAAGGTAGACGATAATGTGAATGAAATGGCATCAACTTTAATCGCTAATCTAGCTTACATCGGTACAGTACTTTTAGAAAAAGGAATTTTATTTCGTGGAGGACTTACAATTGGCAATATTATCCACAATGATAACGGGACTGTATTCGGTCAAGGATTAATTGATGCATATATGCTTGAAAATAAGAGTGCAAAATATCCTAGAATAATTCTATCTGACAAATTTATAAAAGAGTTGAAATACCCAATAGATTCAAAAAGAAACAGATATCCATATCACCAATATTTAATTAGGTATGATGATGGATGTGTGGGTTTTAACCAGTTAATATACTATCAAGTAATCGAGAGTTGGATTGAAATGAAACCTAATCTATTGAAAGAATCATTAGAAAAGGTCCGCAGAGTAATAATAAGCGGTCTTGATTCAAGTTTTGAAAAACAAGAGGTTTTTGAAAAATATAAGTGGCTTAAAGAGCAATATAATAAATTGATAATTCTTGGTGATTTTGATTTTAAGACAAAAACTGATGAAAATATAAAGCAAAAAATAAGAGAACTTAATGAAGGAATTGCAGGACAAAATATTCATTATTCATATACTGACAACCGTCATCAAAACCGATAGTTTGGTTCTTCGAATCTAGTTTAGTTTTAAAAACGTTTTATTTAAGGGTAAAATAAAATATAACTAAAATTTGAAAGAGGGACTTAATTAATTTAATATCGATTGATATGCATAGTTTCACAGAATTATCAAATAGATGCACCGAATTCACGCTTACAGCTTTGAAAGATGTAGAATACAAAACTATTAAAGAATTGGGAACAAGTGGAGCGACAGCAAAAGTTAAAACGCTTCAAATGGTTCGCTTAAACAAAGTGATTTTCGCCGTTGGAATATTCTCAATATTCGAAGCGGTTTTGCAAGACCAATTAAATTGTAAAAAAGGTTTTGACGAGGCTGAGATTATATTGAAGCAAGCAGGTGAAATAACAATTTTACAAAAATTCATTGACATAAAATTTGCAGTTAATGTTTTAAAACATGGTCATGGACAAAGTTATAATGCTTTAATTATAAAAAATGGTGGGACATTAATATCCCAAATCAAACAGCCTACAGAAAATATTTTTAATGAGGGAGATGTTTCTGAGGTAACCACATTGATTGATGTTGACGACAAATTTATTGAGGGGTGTGTAAAAATAATAGAGAAAGTGTCAAAAGTCATACAAAATAATCGACCAGGGGTGTTTTTGTAAATTTGATTTAAATTTAGCGTTTAAGATTTTTGATAGATTTACGTTGCAACTTCCGACAAGAGGGGGAGCAATAATGATAAAAAGGTTATACTTTTATAGTGTAACCTTTTTTTATTTTATGACACCGAAAGAGATATTACAAAAATGGGTTGAATGCTTCAACCGTTACGATTATGATGGATTAGGCGAA
>JACCDH010318230.1_pt1 | contig 24238 bp, 25 predicted proteins | sample 7442481 | NCBI WGS metagenome assembly JACCDH01 (sample SAMN15323433, study PRJNA562643) | freshwater metagenome | isolation source: river surface water | place: USA:Blue River Watershed | collected 2017-08-15
CTGTTTCCCCAAACATCGATGCGCTGGCAGCGGGTGGCATGCGCATGACACAAGGTTATGCCAATTCATCGGTCTGCTCACCGACCCGCTTTGCGCTGATGACCATGCGGTACCAATATCGCGTGCGCGGGGGCATGGAGGAGCCCATCAACAGCAAAAGCAAGGGCAGCACCAGCTTGGGGCTCCCCCCCGACATCCCCACGCTTGCTTCACGGCTTAAAGAGGCGGGTTATCAAACCGCTTTGATCGGCAAATGGCACCTTGGGTATCCCCCCGCATTTGGCCCCTTGCGCTCTGGTTACGATCACTATTACGGGATCATGGCGGGCGGGGCCGACTATTTCAGCCACTGCTCCGCCAAGGGCGATCATGACCTCTACCTGGGTGAGCAGGAGCACCATGAAAACGGCTACCTCACGGATCTGCTGTCGCGACGGGCGGTTGAGTACATCGAACAACATGCGGCCAAGGATCGCTCGGACCCACCGTTTTTCTTGAGTCTTCATTACACAGCACCCCATTGGCCTTGGGAGACCCGGGACGATGCAGCGGTTTCAGCCCAATTGGGAAGCCTTTTCCATCTTGACGGCGGCAACATCCACACCTATCACCGGATGATTCAGCACATGGATGAGGGCATCGGCTGGGTGGTGGAAGCGCTGCGCAAAACCCAACAACTCGACAACACCCTCATCGTCTTCACCAGCGATAACGGTGGCGAGCGTTTTTCTGACAACTGGCCCCTGGTCGGTGGCAAGATGGATCTCACCGAGGGGGGCATCCGGGTGCCCTGGGTGGCCCATTGGCCCTCGGTCATCCCAGCGGGCAGCGTCAGCGCACAACCGTGCATGACCATGGACTGGTCGGCCACGCTGCTGGATGTCGGCGGTGGCACGCCGCATCCCGACTACCCGCTCGATGGCGTATCGCTTTCGAATGTCTTGCGCGCGCCTGAGCACACATTTGAGCGGCCTCTTTTTTGGCGGATGAACCATCGACAACAGCGGGCCATGCGGCTTGGGGACTGGAAGTACCTCAAGGTTGATCAGCACGAGTACCTGTTTCATCTGGCCAGCGACGAACGAGAGCGGGCCAATCTGGCGATGCGCGAGCGCGGGCGGTTTGAGGCCATGCGTCACCAATACCTGCAGTGGGAAGCAACCATTCCTCCGATTCCTGACGATGCAGCCGTCAGCACTGGTTATTCGACACAAGACATGCCCCAGCGCTGATCCCCAACCACCACAACAACAGGAGACAACATGAGAATTCATCAATACCTGACTTGGGCAGCGTGTTCTCTGGCTGCAGCTTGGGCAAATGCCCAGTCTTGGCCTGACAAGCCTGTCAAATTGATCGCCCCTTCCACAGCGGGAGGGCCGCCCGATCTGTACGCCAGGGCATTGGCTGATCACATGAGCAAGGTGTTTGGCCAGCCATTTGTGGTCGAAAACGTCCCGGCAGGGGGCGGCATGCTGGCTGCGCAGCAAGTCATGCGTGCCACGGCGGATGGCCATGTGCTGCTGGTCAACACGGCGGGCATGATGACCATTACCCCCAACGCCAACCCCAAGGCCCAGTACAAAGCTGGCGACTTTGCACAGATCTGCCAAGGGGTTGACGCTGCGCTGGTGCTGGCGACCCACGCACAGGCGGGCCCCAAGGACTATCGACAGCTGACCCAGTGGGTCAAGTCACAAAAAACACCGCCGACCTACTCCTCGTATTCGCCAGGCTCACCGGCTCATTTTCTGGGCTACCAATGGGCTGAATCGCTGAACGTGGACATGACGCACATCCCCTACAAAAGCAGTCCGCCACAAATCACCGACATGATCGGCGGGATCGCACCCTTGGGCTTTGTGCAAATCGCCACCGCAACGCCGCACATCAAGGCTGGGAAGTTGATCGCGCACGCCACGACAGGCGACAAGCGCTCGCCCAGCTTGCCGGAGGTGCCCACCGTCACAGAGCTTGGGCTGCCGCAATTGACCGCCTCGGTGTGGTTCGGTCTGTCCGCGCCCAAAGGCGTCCCTGCAGCCATTGTCCAGCGCCTGACCCTGGCGCATCAGCAAATGCTGGATTCCCCTGAATTCAAGACACGCATGGCGGCCTCAGGATTGAACCCGAGCCCCGATATCTGCGGGTCCGCCTTCCTCGAGAAGATGAATCGTGAGACAGATCGTTGGGCGCGTGTGGTCAAGGCCACAGGGTTTTCAGCCCTGGATTGAGCGCCCTTGGGGGGTGGCGCATGCCCTGGACACGGGCCGTCAGCGCCGCTTCGCCCGGGCCGGCCACGCATCAGCAGTCCCGCCGATTCGCGCCCCCTGCCCCCATCAAATCACATACCCGCCATTGGGGCTGATCACCTGGCCCACCAGGTAGTGGTCTTGTCCGGCCAGGAAGACCGCCAGGTTGGCGTACTCCTGCGGGCGGCCCAGGCGGCCGGCCGGGACCATCTGGAAGAGCTGGTGGTGTTGCGCCTCGGTGGCCTGGTTCAGGTAGTCCTGAAACGGCGGGGTCAGCACGCCGCCGCAGGCGATGGCATTGACGTAGATGTTGGCGCCCGCCACATCCAGGGCGGTGGTCTGGGTCAGGCTGATCACGCCGGCCTTGGCCGCTGAGTAGCCTGGGCTGTGCATGCTGGCCGCGCCCATGCCCGCCACCGAGGCGATGTTGATGATGCGGCCCGAGCGCTGCGCCTGCATGTAACGCAAGGCCGCCCGGGTGCAATAAAACACCCCGTGCATGTTCACGCCCCACCACTTGAGCCAGTCCTCATCGCTCAAGCCGGCCACAATGCCCAGTGCCTGGCGCGGCATGGGCGTCGTCACATAGGCATAGTGCCGGTTGCGCCGCTCGGTCTCTTGGGGGGAATTGGGGATGCGCGCGGCGTTGTTGACCAGCACATCCACCGTGCCAAAGCGCTCGCCCGCCTGCGCAAACATCTGGTCCACGGCGGCGCTGTCGGACACATCACAGTGCAGGGCCAGGCAGGGGGCCCCCAAGGCGGTCAGGGCCGCCTCGGTGGCCTGCAGGGCCGCTGGGTTCACATCGCAAATCACCAGCGAGGCCCCTTCCCGGGCCATGGCCTGGGCAATGGTGCCGCCCAAGCCAAGCCCCGCACCGGTGACCAGCACCACCTTGCCTTGCAGCAACATGGCCAATCACTCGGGCTTGTAGTTGACCGAGCGCAGCATCGCGCCCACCGAATCGAAATCCTCTTGCAGGCTCTTGGCCATTTGCTCGGGCGTGGGCGGGTTTTGCGTGTTCACGTTCAGGCCCACCGCCATCAGGCGATCGCGCACCCCGGGGGTGGCCATGGCCTTGAGGGCTTCTGCGCGCACGCGCTGCAGCGCGGCGTCCGGGTGGCCCGGCACGGCCCACAGGCCCAGCCAGGCCGTGCGCGTCATGTCCTTGTAGCCCAGCTCGGCCATGGTGGGCACATCGGGCAAGACATGCGAGCGCTGCGGGCTCGTGACCGCAAATGCGCGCAGCTTGCCGCCGCGGATATTGGGCACCGATGTGGCCAGGCCATCAAACATGAACTGCACCGAGCCCCCGATCACGTCCTGCAAGGCCGGCGGCGAGCCCTTGTAGCCCACATGGTTCATGTCCAGACCGGCCAGCTGATTGAGCTGCAGGCCCAGCACATGCGAGAGCGTGCCCGGCGTGTACGACGCAAAGTTGATCTTGCCCGGATTGGCCTTGACGTAGGCAATCATTTCCTTGAGGTCCTTGGGCGGCAAGGCGGCGTTGCCCACCAGCACCAGGCCCCCGCCGGCCAGCTCCACCAGCGGCTTGAGGTCTTTGAAGGGGTCGTACTTGGGCTTGATGGAATGGGGCAGCTCGGTCACCAGGGCATTGACCGACAGCAAGTAGGTGTGACCGTCCTTGGGGGCCGAGAGCATGGCGTCCATGGCAATCGCACCGCCCGCGCCGGGCTTGTTGTCGATCACCACGGGCTGGCCCATGCTGGTGGACATGGCATTGCCCACCAGGCGGGCAATGATGTCGGCGGTGCCACCGGCCGGTGCACCCACCACGATGCGGATCGGGCGATCGGACAGGGGCTGCGCCGTGGCCGACAGGCCCAGGGTGCCAAGGGCCAGACCCAGCGCCAGGCAGGCGCGGCGGTGGGCAGAAAAAACGCGGGAAATGGGGGTCATGGATGTCTCCTGTAGGGGGTCAACAATCGGGGATCAGGCGTGGCGCATGGGGACGCCGCGTTCGCCCGGGCGGCGATTGGGCGCATACCCCAATTTGGCCAGGGTCTCGTCGGGATTCTTGTAAAACTGACCAATCTGGTAAATCTCGCGGGCCTCGTCGCCGTTGGCCACCTCGCGGTTGAGCAGCCGGGCCTGCTTGACCATGTGCTCGACCTGCTGCACCGAGGTCATGCGCCCACGGTGTGGCCCATTGAGGGTGTCCTCGATGCCGCAGCGCACATGCAGGCCCAGCGCAATCGCCATGGCCATCATGGGGTAGATGTGGCGGTTGAGGGTTTCGATGGTCAGGACCGCGCCATCGGGCACGCGGCGCACAAACTCCAGCATGTCGGCGGGGTTCAGGCCCGCCGCGCCGCCGCCAATGGCCACGTAGTTAAGGATCAGGGGCCCGTTGTAGTGGCCACGGCGGATCAGGCGCTCGACCGTCTCGAGCTGGTGGATCGTGCCCAGCATGAAGTGCGGCTGAATGCCGGCGTTGACCAGGCGGCGGATGTGCTCCTTGTGCCAGCTGGGGTTGGACGGCACGATCATGTCCTGGTAGGCCGCCTGCAACTGCGGGTTGTCAAAGGACGTGCCGTCGGTGTCCCCGGCCATCATCAGCTCCATGATGTTCATCTGCATGGTGTTGATGGCCACCGTCACCTGGTCGGGCACGGGCTGCAGATCGGCCAACATGTGGCGCGTGTCATCCGACAGCCACTTGGCGGCCTGGCCATCGTCCTCGGGCGCAAACGAGATCGAGCCGCCCACTTGCAGCACCATCTTGGGCACCGCCTCGCGCAGGCGGGCCAGCATCTCGTTGAACATGGACAGGCGCTTGCTGCCCTTGCCGTCCATTTCGCGCACATGCACATGCAGCACGGTGGCGCCGGCGTTGTAGCAATCCACCGCTTTCTGGATCTGCTGGTCCATGGTGACCGGGATGTCGTCGCTGTCGCCCGGGACCCATTGCGGGCCATAGGGGGCGACCTGGATCACCAGCTTGGGTTGGTGCTCGGGCAGGAGGGAGTCGTCAAGAAATTGCATGGTGGGGTCTCGTCAAACAGGGGGTCAGGTCTTCTGGCCACGGGCGGCCATTTCTTCGAGCAGGATGGGCGCGCCCATGCTCATGGTGTGCAGGCCCAGCACCGAGGTCAGCTGCAGCACGGCGGTGATTTCCTCCACCGTCACGCCCAGGTCCAAGGCCTTGCGGATGTGGGTGCGCACACCGGGGGCGTACATGTGCGTGCAGGAGGCGTCGACGGCGATGGCAATCAACTCATAGGTCTTGGGGTCCAGCACATGCATGGCATGCGTGCCCATGGTCAGGAACTTCTCCATCCAGACATCGTCGACCTGCGCAATCGGGTCCCAGTTCGGGTTCCAGCGGCCGTGGGCCCGCAGGGTGTCGCTGATAGGGGTGGGGGTGGCGTTGGGATCGTGTGACATTTCTGGCGCGGATGCGTTGAACACGTCACCAGTATTGGCACGGCGGGCCAGCGCCAATTGACATAAAGGGACATTGACTTACCATATTGAGACATTCCGGGAATTCCCTATGCCCACCCTCACCCGCAGCGCCAGCCTGACGGACTTCAGCAAGATCGCGACGCAATGCGGCCTGGACCCGATCGCCCTGGTGCGCCGTGTGGGCCTGCCCATCAAGTGCCTGAGCGATCCGGACATGAAGGTCGAGGCCACGGCCGTGGGCAAGCTGCTCGAGATCGCGGCCAAGGAGGCCAACGAGCCGGCCTTTGGCTTGCGCATGGCCGAGTCGCGCCAGCTCTCCAACCTGGGCGCGCTGGGATTTTTGCTGCGCGACGAGCCGACCCTGCGCCACGCCCTGGACGCCATCGTGCGCCACATCCGCGTGCACAACGAGGCCCTGGTGGTTCAGGTGGAAGAGGCCGAAGACCTGGTGTTCATCCGCGAGGCCTTTGTGGCCGACCATGACGGCACCATGCGCCAGGGGGCCGAGCTGGCCCTGGCCGTGACCCACCGCTTGCTCACCCAGTTCATGGGGGTGACATGGCGCCCCCGCCTGATCTGCCTGGCCCACAGCGCGCCGGCCAACCGCAGCGTCCATTACCGGCTGTTTGGCGATCGACTGGCCTTTGGGCAAGAGTTCAACGGCATGGTCTGCAACCGCAGCGACCTGGAAAAGCCCAACCCCAGCGCCGACCCCATCATGGCCCGGTACGCGCAAGAGCTGGTGGTGGCGCAGGCGGTGAGCGCGCCCACCTTTGCCGACCAGGTGCGGCAACTGATTTTGTACCTGCTGCCGCTGGGGCAATGCCGCGCCGAGGTGGTGGCCCAGCAACTGGGCTGCGACCGCCGCACCCTCACCCGGCGCCTGGCCGCAGAGGCGACGGGGTTTCAGACCCTGGTGGACGAACACCGGCGCCACATGGTGGGCCAGTTTCTGCAAGACGCATCGCGGCCGCTGTCCGAGGTGTCGGGGCTGCTGGGGTTTTCGGCGCCGAGCGCGTTCTCGCGCTGGTACCGGGGGCAGTTCGGGGCGTGTGCGCGGCGGCGCTGAGGCGGGCTTGCGACCCGGCCCCAGCCCGAGCAGACCGCTTCAGCGGTGCTCAACCAAGCACAGCGGCGCGCCCGCGATGTAGGCCAGGATGTCCTCCACCACCGCCTCGTACCAGGCTTGGTAGACCTGCCGGGTGACAAAACCTATGTGCGGGCTGAGGACGGTGTTGGGCGCGTCCAGCAGCGGGTGCTCGGGGGGAATCGGCTCTTGGCTGAAGACGTCCACACCGGCCCCGGCCAGCCGACCTTCGCGCAGGGCCTGGGCCAGTGCGGCCTCGTCCACCAAGGGCCCGCGTGAGGTGTTGATCAACAAGGCCGTGGGCTTCATCAGCGACAACTCGCGCGCGCCCACGATGCCGCGGGTGCTGTCCGACAGGATCAGGTGGATCGAGAGCACATCGGCCCGCGCAAACAGCGCGTCCTTGCTCACGCACTCGGCGCCAACGGCGGCCGCTCGCTCGGGGGTCAGGTGCGGGCTGTAGGCCACCGTGGTCATGCCAAAGGCCTGGCCAATGGCCGCCACCTTGGTGCCGATCGTCCCCAGGCCCAGCAAGCCCAGCACCTTGCCCTTGAGCGAGGTGCCCAGCGCAGACTGCCAGGTCCCCCGCCGCAACGACGCGTCCTCGTCGACCAGGTGGTGGGCCAGTGCCAGGATGTGGGCCCATGTGACCTCCACCGTGGCATCCTCGGCCCAGGGCGTGCCGCACACCAGCACGCCCATCTCGTTTGCGGCGGCCACATCGATCGAGCGGTTGATCATGCCGGTGGTGACCAGCAAGCGAAGGCGCGGCAGGCGCGCCAGCACCTGGCGCGGAAATTTGGTGCGCTCGCGCATGGCCACGATCACGTCATGCTCGGCCAGGGTCTGGACCAGCTCGTCTTCCGACGCGAAGCCGCGGTGCAAAAAGGTGATCGCCGCGCCCTCGATCCGGTGCCAGGGCGCCAGGTCCGCTGCCACGCGTTGGTAGTCATCGAGCACTGCGATCTTCATGGGGGCTTGGGGCGTGTGGGTGGGGTTCATGGTGGTGAAACGCTTGGGGTCGACAAGGGGGGTCAGGCGGGGGGGCCGCCCAAGGCTGCGCTGGCGCGCCGGCTGCTCTCGAGCAGGGCCTTGACCGCTGGGCTCGAAGGCTTGAGCTCGAGGGTGGCACGCGATCCAACCACGCTCAGGGCGAACTTGATCTCGCCGCTCCAATCGCGGACCGGCGCGGCCATGGACGCGTAGCCACTGCCATCGGCGCGCTCCAGGCGCACATAGCCCCGCTCGGCCAGCTCACGTTCGGCGTCGGCGCGAAACGACTTGGCCTCGATGCCCATGGCCTGCGCTTCCTGCTGCAAAAGGCGGCGGGTGGTCGGCGCGGGCAGGCTGGCAACAAAAATCTTGCCCGCTGCCGTGGACAGCAGGCCAATCAAGCCCGTGCGCATCTCAAAGGCGCCACGGATCTCCCCGTCCTGCTTGAACAGACTCACTGGCCCATCGGCCGTCCACACCGAGACCGCGGTGTTGTGCCGGGTGGCGTCGCGCAAGGCGGTCGCCTCGCGGCGCACCAGGTCCAGGCCATCGAGCTGCCCCACCGCCGCCATGCCCAATCGCAAGGAAGACGGGCCCAGGCGGTAATGCCCAGGTTTGTCCTCGGTGCTCGCCAGGCCGGTGCGCACCAGGCTGACCAGGTAGTTGTTGGTGGCGCTGGGCGTCAGGCCTGCGCGCTGCGCGATGTCTTTGAGTGGCAGTGGCAAGCGGCTGGACTGCAGCGCGCTCAACACCCGAAAGGCCACCTCCACCGACTGGATGCCACGTCGCTCGGTTTTCTCGTCCACGGTGTCGTCCTATTGCAAATTGAGTTGGGATGGGCCCATTGACAGTTTTTGCGCCACGTTCATAGAATACAACATAAAAACATGATTTCAACAATATTGAAGGAGACAAGTTCATGAATCATGCCCTGGGTGCTCGCCACCTTCGCCTGCCCACCCGCCATTGGCGGTCGGCCTTTGCCGCTGCGGCGCTGGGCCTGCTCAGCAGCGCCGGCTTTGCCCAAGCCGAGCGGCCTGCCGAATTTCCACAACGCTCGGTCACCCTGGTGCTGCCCGGCCCGGCCGGTGGCGGCACCGACCTGGTGGCGCGATCGCTCAGCGAGGTCTTGACCAGCAAATGGGGGCAGCCCGTGGTGGTGGACAACAAACCCGGCGCAACGGGCATGATCGGCGCCGAGCTGGTCGCGCGCGGAGAGGCCACGGGCCATCGCCTGCTGTTTGCCTTCACCGCCCTGGTGCAAGCACCCGCGGTGTTCGCCAAAGTGCCCTACGACCTGGAGCGGGATTTCGCGCCCGTCATGCAGGTGGCCAACGCGCCGGTGTTCCTGGCGGTCCGCGCCGACTCCCCCATCCGCAACCTGTCGGACTACCTGGCCGCGGCCAAGAACCGGGCCAAGCCGCTCTCGTATGGCTCGTTCGGCACAGGCTCGAGCTACCACATCTATGGCGAGGCCCTCAAGCGCGCCAAGCAACTCGAACTCCTGCACGTGCCCTACAAAGGCGAGGCGCTGGCGCTGCAAGACCTGCTGGGCGGTGCGATCGACTCGACCTACGTCTCGGTGGGCACCGGCGGTGCCCAGGTGCGGGCTGGCAAGATCCGAGCGCTGGCCATGGTCGGCACCGCGCGCAGCTCGGTGCTGCCCGATGTCCCCACCTTCCAGGAGTCGGGGGTGCAGGGCCTGGAGGCTGTTGGCTGGTTTGGTGTGCTGGCCCCATCGGGCACGCCAGCGCCGATCGTGCAAAAGATCGCGCGCGATTTCAAAGCTGCTGTTCAGGACAAGGCCATCTCCACCCGCCTGCGGGACCTGGGCTTTGAACCGGTGGGCGACAGCGACCCCGCCCGGTTCAAGACCTTTATCCAGAACGAAGCGGCCAGCTGGAAAAAGCTGATTGCCGAGACCGGCGTGAAGCCGGAATGAGGACACCCCCGATGCCCATGCTCAAGATCCAGAGCGTGTACACGGTTGTGCAGGACATGGATGCGCTGCAGGCCTTCTACAGCCAGGTCCTGGGGATGCCCCCCAAGTTCCGGGACGACGACCGCTGGACGCAGTTCAGTGTTGGCAACACCTCGTTTGCGCTCAGCTGTGGCGCCGAGGCCGCGCCAGGTGCCAAGGGCAGCGTGGTCGTCTTTGAAGCCGCCAGCCTGGAGGGGGTGCGCGATCGGGTCGAAGGTGCAGGCGGCCAGCTGATCGGTGAACGCGACATGGGTGCGCACGGCCAGGTGCTCAGCTTCCAGGACCCCGAAGGGCATCCCTTCCAGGTTTTCTCCAAATCCTCCCAAGCGCCATCCGGCGCCTGAAAGCCCCGCATGAAATTCGGTGTCTTTGACCAAAACGATCGCAGCGGCCGGCCGCTGGTGCAGCAATACGAGGAGCGCATGCAACTGGCCGAGCTGTACGACCAGCTGGGCTTTCACTGCTACCACATGAGCGAGCACCATGCGACATCGCTGAGCATGTCGGGCTCGCAAAGCGTGCTCTCGGCGGCCCTGATCCAGCGCACCCGAAACCTGCGCATCTGCCCGCTCGTGTACCTGCTGCCCATTCACCACCCCTACCGCCTGGCCGAAGAGATTTGCATGCTCGACCACATGAGCAATGGCCGCTTTGAGTTTGGCATTGGCAAAGGCGCATCCCCACACGAGCTGGCGGCGCTGGGGGTCGAGCCTGCGGATGCGGGCCCGCGCTACATCGAGTCCTTCGAGATCATCAAAAAGTTTTTTGCCTCCGAGGTGCTCCATCACCAGGGCCGCTACTGGTCCTTCCAGGATGTCCCGATCGAGATGAAGCCCTTGCAGCGCCCGCATCCAGCGGTGTGGTACGCCCTGGCCTCGCCGGAGGCTGCGGTCTGGCCTGCGCAACAGGGCATGAACGTGGTGTGCGGCGGTCCGGTCGCCCGCGTTCGGGCCATCACCGACCGCTACCGCGCCGAGTGGGCCCAGGCGCACGGCCCCGACACCCCCGAGCCGCTGATGGGGGTCAACCGCTACATCATCGTGGGCGAGACGGACGAGCATGCCCTGCAGATCGGCCGCAAGGCCTGGCCGACTTTTTACGACAACTTCTTCAAGCTCTGGCGCAAGCACGGCACCCAACCGGTCAATGCCAAGCTGCCCCCGGACTTTGATGACTTGCTGAGCACCGGTCACGCGGTGGCCGGCTCGCCCGAGACGGTGCGCGAGCAACTGGCGCATCAGCTTGAAGAGGGCAAGCTGAACTACCTGATCGGCAGCTTCATGTTTGGCAGCATGCCGCATGCGGAGGTGGTCGCGTCGATCCAGCGCTTTGCCACATCGGTCATGCCCGCGCTGACCCATATCGAATCGGTGGCGGCCTGACCCAGGCCCAAACCCGGCCTGCCCAGGTTCAAGTCCCCTCGGGGCGGGGGACGGGCGGCTCGCCTCAGGCCAGTGGTCGGGCCGCCGCGTCAAGGCGGCGCAAATAGGCCAGCCCCGCCTGCTCGGCGTCGGCGCCCGGCAGGGTCCAGCCGTGTTCCAGTTCCACCAAGCCCGTGTAGCCACGCTCGGCCAGCCAGCGCAACAGGGTCTTGAAATGGATCTCGCCCGAACCGGGTTCGGCACGGCCCGGGTTGTCGGCCAGTTGCACCGCGCGCAGGTAGGGCCAGGCCATGTCCAGGTGGTGCAGCAGGTCGCCATCCATGATCTGGACATGCGAGGTATCAAAGATCAGGCCCACGGCCGGATGTGCCGCCGCTGCCGCCACCTCGCAGGCCTGGGGCATGTGCTGCAACAACATGCCAGGGATGCTTTTGCGGCTGAGGTTCTCCAGGCACAGGCTGATGCCAGACCGCGCCGCCAGGTCGCCGGCAAAGCGCAGGTGCTCGGCCATGGCCGCCCGCTGTGCGGGCAGTGGCAGGCCCGGGTCGGCCCCCCCCAGAATGGCCAGGCGGCTGGCGCCCACCCGCTGCGCGGCCTCGATGCCGGCGGCCACCTCGCGCAGAATCCACGCCCGCGACTCGGCGTCGGCGCGGCCCCAGCAGGGCTGGGTCAGGTGCTCGAAACCGGTGTAGAGCACGCAGCCGGCCTCCATGCCGTGGCGCTGCAGCGCACGGCCCACGGCCTCTTGCTCGGACACAGGGCGCGCGCGGGCGGCCGGGTAGAGCACACCAGCAAAGCCCTGCTCGGCCGCGAAATCGATGTGCGAGAGCGGGTCGTCGCTGCCCACCAGGTGCCGATAAAGCGGCGTGAAGGGTGGGCGATAACCCAGGTGCGGCGCGTAGCGCAGGTTCCATGCCATGGTGCGGGGTCCAGCGGTCAGGTCGGGGGGCGGGGTCAGCCAGAAAAGCCGTTGACCCTCAGGCGCTGACCGAGGTCAAAAAGCCCAGGATCTCGTGCGCGGCATCCTGTTGTGGCGAGCCCAGGCTTTGCACGGTCGAGACATGGTTGTGCCCACGGAAAAAACAAAACGAGGGGCTGCGGCCCTGCGCCTGCGTGATCGCTTGCGCCAGCGCATAGGTTTGCTGCGCAATCCAGCCCGGATCCAGCTCGGCCACGGCCAGTTGAAGCGGCACCGTCACGGGCCTCGCGTGGGTAAGGGGCGATCGCGCAGGGTACAAGGTGGGGTCGTCGCCAAAATACGCACGCGGCCCGCCGGCCAGGGGGGCCTGCGCCACATAAAAGCCGCTCATGAGCATGACCGCATCGACTGGCACCGGCGCTTGGCCGCGCGCGGCATCGTCGAGCAACCAGGTCGCCACATGGCTGGCCCCGGCCGACTGCCCCCACAGCACCAGGGGCAGCGCGGCGGCGCTCGCCACGGCCTGCAGGTGCTGGCGTACCCACTGGAGCGCGGCCTGCACATCTTGCGCGCCGGCCGGCCAGCCGTGCGTGGTGGCCAGGCGGTAATTGGGGATCACAGCGACAAAGCCCTGGCGGGCCAGCCACAGACCGATGTTGCGGTAGAACACCCCATCGCCGTTTTTGTCGCCGGCCACAAATCCCCCCCCATGGATGAACACCACCACCGCGCGCGGCGTGGACACCGGGTGGTACACGTCCAGGCGATGGCGCTCATGCGGTCCGTAGGGCACGTCGATCTGCTCGGCCGCGACCGACGACAGGTCCAGGTGGGGCCGGTAAATCGCCCGCGTGGCGGCCAGCACCTCGGGATCAAATTGGGCGCCAAGCGCCTTCACCTGGCGCTGGATGTCGCTGACGACAGGGTCGTGGTGGGTCATCTGGTCTCTCCTCCAATCAGTATTCAAGCGCCGCGCGGCCAAGCATGGTCGGCATGCCTTGCAGGCGTTTTGCCTCTACATTGTGCAGGGGCCCCGCGCATCTGTGGGTTCATCTGGATGGCGCCGGCCTTGCCGGGCGCAGCAGGTCCGCATCAATGTCCGACACCCGTGGCGTGCCGCACAGCTGCATGGCGCGGCGCAACTCATCGGTCAGGATGGCCAGGGCACGCTCGGCCCCGGCCTCGCCTGCCGCCACCGCGCCATAAAGGGTGGCCCGCCCGATCGCCACCGCCTGCGCGCCCAGGGCCAGCGACTTGACGATGTCCACACCGCGCCGCACCCCAGAGTCGAGCAGAACCGGCACCCGATCGCCCACCGCGGCCAACACCTCTGGCAGGGCCTGGGCCGAGGCGAGCGCGCCATCGAGCTGCCGCCCCCCGTGGTTGGACACCCAGACCGCATCGACCCCCATGTGCGCCAAGCGGGCAGCGTCGTCGGCACGGCACACGCCCTTGACCAGCAGCTTGCCCGGCCATGCATCGCGCAGGCGCTGCAAGGCGGCCCAGTCGAATGCCGCATCCAAGCTTTGTGCCACCTTGGCCGCAATCGCCGCGCCGGGGTCTGCGCCACTCTCAAAGCCTGCCAGGTTTTCAAAGCGGGGCTGGCCATGGCGCAGCATCTGCCAGCACCAGCCCGGATGGCGGGCAAAGTCCCACACCGTTTGCCAATTGGGCCGCAAGGGCACGGTAAATCGGTTGCGCAGGTCCCGCTCCCGCTTGCCCCCCACCGGCAGGTCCACCGTCACCACCAGGCCCTCGTAGCCCGCTTGCGCCGCGCGGTGCATCAGCTGGCGCACAAAGGCCTGGTCGCGCAGCACGTAGAGCTGGAACCAGAGCCGTCCACCGGCCTGATTGGCGATCTCCTCGATCGTGTTGGTCGCCGTGGTCGAGAGGGTATAGGGAATGCCCAGTCGCGCGGCCGCCTTGGCGATGGCGATGTCGGCGTTGGGCCAGCCCGCGCCGATGGCGCCGGTGGGTGCAATCACCATGGGCGCAGCGGCCGCACCGCCAGCAATGCGGGTCGACAGGTCGGGGCGCGACACATCGACCATCACGCGCGGCGCCAAGCGCAGCTGCTCGAAGGCCGAGCGGTTGGCGCGCAAGGTCTGCTCGTCGTCGGCACCGCCATCAAAAAAGTCGAACACACCGCGCGGCAGCCGCTGCCGGGCCATGCGGCGCAAGTCCTCGATCGAATGCGCGTCCGACAGCCGCATGTCAAGGAGTGGGGGTGGCGGCAGGACCGAACTTCACATCGGGGAACGCCGCCATCACCGCGGCAGCACCGTCCACGGCGATCACCTCGCCGGCCATGTGCGCGCTCAGATCGCTCGACAAAAACAGCAAGGGCCCGGCAATTTCGGCCGGGGTGGCTGGCCGCCCGAGCGGGATCACCGCGCTGATGGCCGACCAGGCCGATTCGTCCAGGCGCTGGTTCAGGCGCGGCGTGCGCACATAACCCGGCGCCACCGCGTTGATGCGCACACCCCGCTTGGCATATTCCGCGCCGGCGCAACGCACCAGGTGATGCAAGGCCGCCTTGGAGACCGAGTAAGCAACCTGACTGGGCACCGCCCGGCCGCCGGACATGGAGCCCACAAAAGCGAAGGTGCCGCCGCCGTCCGCCGCCATCATCTCGCCGCCGATCTGGATGGCCAGAAACGCATGGCGCAGCACGATGTCGAACTGCGCGTCCCAGGCGGCATCGTCCACCGCCGAGAGCGGTTTGATGCCCGCCACCCCAACGATATCGACCACCCCCTGCACGCGGCCAAAGCGCTGGCGCGCGGTGTCAAACACCCGCTGCATGTCGGCACGGTCGGTCACGTCGGCAGCGCAGGGATGGCCCCCCACGTCTTGGGCAATGCGCTGGGCGAGGGCCTCGTCGCGGTCCACGCACAACAGGCGCGCACCGGCCTGAGCCAAGGCATGGCAGGCCTGCTCGCCAATGCCCTGACCGGCCCCCAACACCACAAACCCACGGCCATCGAGCCGCAGCATGGACAGAAAGTCGGGGGCGCTGGCGCCTTGAGAAGGGTTCATGGTTGGGGTTCAGGCGGGTTGAGTCTGGCGATGGGAGGGGATGAGGTCTTGCCATGGATCATCGACGGCAATGTCCTTGTCGCATGCGGCCACGCCGGTCAGGTCCAAGCCCAGGCCGGTGGGCGGCAGCCCCGACTGGGTCTTGCGCACCGACTCCAGCAGCACGCGGCGCACCCGCACCACGGCCTGGTCGGCGGGCACCAGGTGCTCGTGGGAGCGGTCGTAGAACGCTCCCTGCGACAGCGCAATCGCGGCGTCCTCCACCTCGACCCCGCGCAGGCCCGACCAGTTCTCTTTCATTCTGTCGCGGTTCTGGCCAAAGGCGTCGGCCCAGGTGGCATGGAAGGCGCAGGACTGGCGGTTGTAGTAACGGGTGTCATCCAGGCCCAGCAGCTCGATGATCTTCTCGTCGGTCACCGGCGCCTGACCGTGCACGATGATGTAGGTGCTGGTGTGGGTGTCGTCTTCGGGCACTTCGAGCACCGTGAACTGAAAGGCCGGTGCCGGGATCACACGACCATAGGGCACGATGAAAGGCACCACGCGGGCATTCTTCACCCCCGGCTTGCCACATTCGCGCAGCGCCACGTACTGGAAGCCAAACGCGGTGTCCTCGATCTTGAGCACCGGCTCCAGGTCGTTGGTGGTCAGCGCAGCGGGGTTGACCACATCGGTGTTCTGCTCAAAGGTGTTGTCCTTCCAGCCGGGACGCGCCATGTTGGTGTGCAGCACGCCCACATGGGAGCTGTCCTCGCCGCCCTCCACCAACTGCAGGTAGTTGCAGCCCACGTTCACGCGCAACACCACCCGGTGCGAGGGCTGCGCGTCCATGAAGGCATAGCGCGAGAACGGTGGCTCCAGCTCTTTGGGACCGATGTAAGCCCACACCAGACCGCCCTCTTCCCGCACGGGGTAGGCCGGGGCTTTGACCCGCTCGCGGTATTTCGGATCACGGTGATTGGGGGTTTCGAGCACCTTGCCATCCACCGCAAATTTCCAGCCGTGGTACAGGCAGCGCAAGCCGCCCTCCTCGACCCGGCCCAAGGCCAGCGACGCGCCGCGGTGCATGCACAGCTCATCGAAGACGCCCACACGGCCGGCGGTGTCGCGAAAGGCCACCAGGTCGGTGCCCAGCAGGCGCACCCGCAGCGGCGGGCAGTCCGGGTTGGGCAGTTGCGCCGAGGTGCAGACCGGGTGCCAGTAGCGACGCATCATCTCGCCCATGGGGGTGCCGGGTGCGACGCGACAGATGGTGTCGTTGTCTTTGGTGTTGAGCATGGAAGCCTCCTGGGGTGCGGGTTCAACGGGCTGTGGTGCTGCGGGTGGCGCCACCCGCGACGATTCGGTGATGGGGGACGAGCTGGCGCCAGTCGTCGTTCATGCCGATCTCGGCGGAAATGCCGATCACACGGCCCACGTCGGCGTGCTGGGCTGGCATGGCTTGACCGTCCGTGATGCCCTTGGCACAGGCCAGCAAGGTGCGGTATAGGCGTGCGATGGCCACGTCGGCGGTCGACAGCATTTCGTGCGAGCGATCACGGATCGCGCCGCTCGAGACGCTGCACGCGGCGTCCTCCTGGGTGAAGCTGGCGTAGCCGGTGAAGTGGCCGGCGCGCTGCTGGGCCCGATCCTGCAAAAAGCGGTTGTCGCGGCGCATGGCATTGGGTCCGTCGCAGGTCTCGACGGTCATGCCATAGCGCTCAAGCGTGGGCTGGTCCAGGCCCACAAACTGCAGCTGCTGCGAGCGCAGGGGCTCCTGCCCGATGGGCTTGTCGGCGTTCCACCAGACGTGGAAGAAGTTGCAGCGCTCGTCATTGACGGGCACCACCGCAAACCACAGATCGCCGTTGGGATTGGCCACAAAGCACGGCGCAATGAACGAGGCCACCCGCGCCATGCGCTTGCCGCCCACATGGCGCATGGCCACGTAGTGAAAACCAAAATCGGTCTCGTCCACCTCGATGGTGGGCGAGGCATCGAACTGCATGTGGCTGGTCTTGGCCGCAAAGTCCAGGTCCGAGCCATTGGCCTTGGCCAGGGCCGAGGCGTGCAGCACCGTCAGGTGGGAGGAATCGACCAGCCCCTCGATCACCTGTACATAGTTGGCATTGACCACCGGGCCAGCGTTGATGCGGTGGGCATCATCGACCGCCATGAAGGGGTAGTCCGGGAAGGCCGGGGCCTGATCGCGCGGACCCAGGTAGGCCCACAGCAAACCGCCCGCCTCACGCACCGGGTACACACGCCCGCGAATGCGGTCCTTGAACGCAGGGTCGGCCACATTGGGCACCTCGAGCACCGTGCCATCCACCGCAAACTTCCAGCCGTGATAGATGCAACGCAAACCATCGGGCTCGGCGCGCGCCAGCGACATGCCCGCGCCCCGGTGCAGGCAATATTCCGAGAACAAGCCCGGTCGGCCCTGCGCATCGCGCCACGCCACCAGCCGCTCGCCCATGATTTCGATGGGCTTGGGCTCACCGCCTGGCGCCGGCAGGTCCTGCAACTGCAGCACCGGAATCCAGAAGCGGCGCATGGCCTGGCCCATGGCCGTGTCGGGGCCGGTGCGGCACATCAGGTCGTTGTCTTGTTTGCTGAGCATGGGGGCTTCCTTCTGGGGCGAACGTGGCGGAAACGTCGATGCGGCGTGGGGTCAGTGGTAAACCGATCCGCCATCGACAGCGAGGATCTGGCCCGAGATGAAGGCGGCGTCATCGCTGGCCAGAAAGGCCACGGCGCCCACAATGTCCTCGGGCCAGGCATCGCGTGGCAGCGCGCGGGTGGCGATGGCCGCTTCGCGATAACTGGACAAAAATTCCTTGTTGGCCAGGTTGCCCTCGCTGAGGGTGTAGCCCGGCGACACCGCGTTCACGGTGACAAAGTCCTTGCCAAACTCCTTGGCCAGGGCGCGGGTCATGGTCATCACCGCGCCCTTGCTGGTCACGTAGTCCAGGATGAAGGGCGCGCCTTTGAACGCGGTGCCCGAGGTGATGTTGACGATGCGGCCGTAGCGCTGGCTGCGCATGGGCGCCGACACCTCGCGAGCGCACAGAAACGGGCCCATGGTGTTGACATCCTGCATGCGGCGCCACTGGGCCACGGTGATCTGCTCAAAGGGCCGCAGTTCGATGGTGGCCGCAATCGCCGCGTTGTTCACCAAGATGTCGATGCGGCCAAACGTGGCGATGGTTTGGCGCACCATCTCGCGCACCGAGTCCTCGTCCGACACGTCCACCTGCAGGGCCAGGGCTTGCGCGCCCTGGGCCTGCAGCTGCTGCGCTTGTGCCTGCGCGTCCTGGATATCGGCCAACACGGTGTGCGCGCCCTCTGCCGACAGGCGTTGGGCAATCGCCCAGCCGATGCCGGTTCGCGCCCCGGTCACAATGGCCACACGGTTTTTAAGTCGCATGTCGTTCCTCATCGCGGCTCGCTGCCCAAGCCCATCAGGGCCGCCACGCGGTCCTCGTCATGGGCCAGCTCTTGCGATCGACCCTCAAACACACAGCGCCCACGGTCCATGACCATGCAGCGGTCGGACAGCGCCAGCGCAATGTGCACATGCTGCTCCACCAGCAAAAGCGACAGGCTCCCGCTGGCCACGATGCGCCGGATGCTCTGCACCAGGTGCTCGACGATGATTGGGGCCAGGCCCTCAAAGGGTTCGTCCATCAACAGCAGCTTGGGGTTGCCCAACAGGGCGCGGGCAATCGCCAGCATTTGCTGCTCGCCGCCCGAGAGCTGGTTGCCGTAACTGCCCAGGCGCTCGCCCAGGCGGGGAAACAGGTCGATCACCCCCTGCACCGTCCAGTCGCCGGGGCGCGCGGCAATCTGCAGGTGCTCGCGCACGGTCAGCGAGGGAAACACCTCGCGCTCTTGCGGCACAAAGCCCATGCCACGCAGGGCCCGCTGGTGACTCGGCCATGCCGACACCTCCAGGCCATCCAGGCGGATCACACCGCCACGCCGCTGCGCCCGACCGATCAGCAACTCCAGCAGCGTGGTTTTGCCCACCCCGTTGCAGCCCACAATCGCCAGGGTTTCGCCCTGCGCGACCTGCAGATCCAGGTTCTCGACCACCAGGGTAGGACCCCAGCCCCCCGTGAGTGAACGGACCTCAAGCATGGGACACCGCCTGATCAAAACGTTGCTTGCCGCTGGTGCCCAGATACACCGCCTGCACCCGTGGGTCGGCCATGACCTCTGCGGGCTGACCCTTGACCAACATGGCGCCGTTCACCAGCACCGCCACCTCACGGGCAAAGCGCCGCACCATGCCCATGTCGTGCTCGATCATGAGCACGGCCATATCGCTTGGCAGGGCGTCGATCGCTTCGTGCAGCAGCCCGAGCTCGTTGCTGGGAATGCCGGCAGCCGGTTCGTCCAGCAGCAGCACCCTGGGCTGGAGCGCCAGCGCGATCGCGATCTCGACCAGCCGCTGGTTGCCGTACGCAATCTCGGCCACTTTGTGGTGGCGGTCCGGGCCCAGCTTGAACTGCTGCACCAGGGCCTCGGCGCGGTCGAGCAGATCGGACTGGCGGCCAGCCGGTCGCCACATCGAAAAACTGCGCCCCGCCGACTGGGCCACGGCAATGTAGAGGTTCTCCAGCACGGTCAGTTGCATGAACAGGCTGGAGATCTGAAAGGTGCGCACCAGGCCCATGCGGGCGCGGTCGGCCACAGAGCGCCGGGTCACGTCTTCGCCAAACAGGGCCAGTCGCCCGGCGTCCGGCGTCAGCACCCCGGTGAGCAGGTTGACCAGCGTGGTCTTGCCCGCCCCATTGGGACCGATCAAGGCCATGCGGCTGCCCGGGGCCAGGGTCAGGCTCACGTCCTGCGTCACATGCAGGGCGCCAAAGTGCTTGGACAGGCCGCTGGCTTGCAGGGCCACGCCGTCGGTGTGGGCGCTCATTGGGCACCTCCCCGCAGACGTCGGATGACCGAGGCCAACACCCCGAAGACACCGCCTCGGCCCATCAGCACCACCGCGATCAAGAGCGTGCCAATGATGAACATCCAATAAAAGGGGTTCCACTGCGCCGAGAAGTGCTTGAGCAGCATGTAGACCGGCGCCCCGATCAGCGCGCCGTACAGGCTGCCCACACCGCCCACCACCAACATCACCAGCACATCGACCGAGGTGTCGAGTGCCAGCACCCCCAGGCCCACAAAGGCATTGGCCTCGGTGAACAGGGCCCCAGCCATGCCTGCCACGCATGCGCTGATCACATAGGCCAGCGTCAGGTGCGGAATCACACGGTTGCCCAGCAAGCGCATGCGACCGGCGTTCTCACGCAAGCCCTGCAAGATCACGCCAAAGGGCGAGGACACGATCCGCTTCATCAGCACAAACAACACGACCAGCCAGGTCAGCACATAGAGGTAGCTGGTGGCGCCGCCCAAGCCCCACTCAAAGATGCCCAGGATCGGACCAAACTGGATGCCTGGCAAACCGTCGTCGCCGCCGGTGATGCGGGTGGCCTTGTGCGCCGCCTCGTAGACCAGCACCCCCATGGCCAGAGTCACCATCAGCAAGGGCAGTCCGACCAGGCGCAGGATCAACGGCCCCACCAGGGCGGCCAACACCGCACTGGCCAGTCCGCCCGCCAAGACCGCGCTGATCGGTTCGGTCCATCCGGCCAGCGACAACCAGCCCGCGGTGAAAGCACCCAGGCCAAAGAAGACCGCGTGCCCAAACGACAGCACACCGGCAAAGCCCAGCAAAAGATCGTAGGAGAGCACCAGCAAGACCATCACCAGCACCGACGTGCCCAGCGACAGGTACTCTGGAAACAGAAAATACGTCAGCACCGCAGCGGCCAGCCAGAGCAGCTCGCCCCAGCGCCAGTGGTGCCTTGCCAGAATGGAATTGCGCGGAAGCGGTGTCATCTCAGGTCGTCCTGCGTTTGACCAGCAAACCATCCGGGCGCCATACCATGAGGCCAATCAGGAGCAGGTAAATGAAGAAGGCGCCGTATTGCGGAAAGAAGTAGCGGCCCGCGGTCTCGACCAGACCCACGAGCACGGCCACCACCACCGAAGCGCCCACCTGCCCGTGGCCCGACAGCGCCACGATGACCAGCACCAGCACCAGGTATTTGAGGGGCCACATGGGCTCCATGGGCAACATGGGCGCGGCCAGGATGCCGCCCAACGCCGCCAGGCCGCAGCCCAGGGCAAAGGTGGCCGAAAACAAGAGCGGCACGTTCATGCCCATGGCCTGCGCCATGCCACGGTTGTCGACCGCCGCACGCAGGCGCGCCCCCACGGTGGTTTTTTCAAACACCCACCAAAGCGCCCCAATGACCACCAGGCAGATCGCGGCCGCGTACACGCGGTAGATCTCGAACTCACGGATGCCCAGGTCCACATTGCCCTTGAGCCATGGCGGCAGGTCCAGGCGCTGGATGTTGGGCCCAAAGAACAAGGTCAGCGCGGCAATCACCACAAAGTTAAAGCCAATCGTGACCAAGACCTGATCGAGGTCGGGCCGCTGGTACAGGTGGCGGTACAGCAAGCGCTCGGCCAGCACCCCAAACAAAGCCACCGCCAGCACCGCCAGCGGCAGCGCCAGGGCATAGGGCAGGCCCATGCGCGACATCAGGCTGATGGCCAGGTAACCGCCAATGGCGGCAAACGCCCCATGGGCCAGGTTGATCACCCGCATCAGGCCCATGGTCACGACCAGGCCCAAGGCGATGAGGCACAGCACCAGCCCAAAGGACAGGCCATACAGAACGATAAAGGCAAGGATTCCCACGAGCACCTTCAAAAGACGTCGGAAGCGGGGCGCGAGCCAAGCCTGTGCTCAGGCTTGGTCGCTCGCCGGCGGGAGGGATCAGTTGGCGAAGCTGGTCGGCTTGACCTGCTCCCAGGTCCGCACGACCCGGTTGGACTTCACGCCGTCGCTGCCCTTGACCACTTCGCGCAGGTAGAAGTTCTGCATCAGCTCACGCGTGGCCGGATCGATGGTGGTCTGGCCACGGGGGCTCTTCCAGCTGTAGCCCGGCAAGGACTTCATGGCCGCATCGCCACTGAAGGGCTTGCCCGCCTGGTCCGCAATCATCTTGTAGGCCAGGTGCATCGCATCAAAGGCGCCAATGCTGAAGGAGTTGGGCTTGACCGTGGGCCCGGCGTTCTTGGCCAGCCAGTTGCTGAAGGCCTGGTTCTCGGCATTGCGGGCGTTGGCGTCGATGTAGATGATCGAGCGGAAGCCCACGATCGAGTCGTCAAACAGCGGCAGGTCGCTGTCTTCGGCCTCGCCCTGGCCAATGATCATCACCTTCTGCGTCAGGCCGCGTGCCGCCAGCGCCTTGCTGAAGCTGACCGAGGCAGCGCCTGGGGGAATGAACACCTGCAAGATGTCGGGGTTGGCATTGGCAATGGCCTCGGCAATCGGCGCGAAGTCTGCGGTGTTGAGCGGCACACGGATATTGCCCACCATGCGCCCGCCCTCGGCCACGAACTTGTCCGAGAAGGCCTTCTCGACGATATGGCCCGGGCCGTAGTCGCCCACCGCCACAAATCCACGGGACTTGCCCTGCTGGCGCGCGTACACCGCGGCCAGTTCGGCCGGCTGGTGGATCGCCTGGCCCATGCGAACAAAGTAGGGCGACATCTTCATGAGCGCGGGAGTGGCCGCGTTGGCGATGAACAAGGGCACCTTCGCGGCATTGGCCACCGGGGCGGCGGCGGCCACCTCGGGGCTCAGGTAAAAGCCCGCCAGCATGTGCACCTTGTCCTTGACCACCAGCTCTTCGGCCAGGCGTTTGGAGAGCGTGGGATCAGCGCCCGCGCTGTCACGGAACAGCAGCTCCACCTTGCGACCACCGACGGTGTTTCCATGTAAGGCCATATAGGCCTCGGCGCCATGGCGGAACGACACGCCGGCCACCGCAAACGGCCCGGTGTAGGGCCCCACCCAGCCGATCTTGATGGTGTCTTGGGCAAAAGCCGAAGGCGCCGAAAAAATCGAAATGGCGGCGGAAAAACCTGCCAGCAAACGGGACAGCGAGAGTTTCATCCATGTCTCCTTGGTTGTGTTGATCGCATCTGCCGGCGGGCCATAGAGTTGGCGCAACCGAACTTTTTTTCGTCTTCCGTGGAAGATATTATGGGGAATCGCCGAGGTCCCGACATGGGGGAAACCCTGCCTATCGACGGGCTGAAAAACGTAGACGCGCCCACCGGAGTCACTACCATGTCGGACATGGCACTGACGGATGTTTGGTATGAAGAACGATGACAAAGGCCCACGCGTGAGCGCGGTCAGACGCCAGCGCAGCCCCAGCCACAGCGAGCTGATCGCCATGCAATGGCAGGCCGAGCGCAGCGACCTGGACCTGGACAATTTTTTGCTGGCCATTTACTTCATGCGCCTGGGCACGGTGGTGGACCGGGCGTACGACCGCTACTGCCAGAACAAATTCGGCATCAGCGGCGGCGACATGCGGCTCATGCTGGCCCTGCGCCGCTCGGGCTCGCCCTACGTCAAGCGCCCGACCGATCTGTTCAAGGCCTTGTTGGTCACCTCGGGCGCGATCACCAAAAAGGTGGACCGCCTGCAAGCCGCTGGTTATGTGGACCGCCTGACCGACCCCAATCATGCGGGCGGCTTTCTGGTGCAACTGACCAAGCGGGGCCTGCAAGCCGTCAACCAGGCCACCGACCACCTGGCCAACGAATCCGCACTCGCCCCGGCCATGGCCAAGCTGTCATCGGACGAGCGCCAAAAAGGCATTGCCTTCGTCCTTGGCCTGATCGCTGACCTGGAGCGTGATGCACTGGCCGGGGATGAGGACGATCAGGGGTGATTTGAAGCCTGCAACGGCGTGATTGAACGACATCACGGGGACTCAATTGCGCGTCGACATGATCATGGGGGTGCCCACAACGTCCATCAAGATTGGGCACCGGCCCGTGAACGTCTTTTTGGACACGGGCTCAACGATTTGTTATTGGCAAGATGCGCAACTGACCGACTTCCCGAAACACGACCGTCGTTCAGATTTCTTTCCGGGCATCGGTGACTTCGACGTTCAGACGCATTGGGCCCCGTTTGATCTGGCAAGCGAACGCTTGGAGATGGTCTGTGGCACCTTGCCGGGCATGCTCGGCTTGACGCTTTCCGCCGTGGGCATGGGCGGCATATTGGGCAACGCC